>Ga0209923_1000129_pt1 | contig 17386 bp, 25 predicted proteins | sample SalPon1_A_H2O_MG_FD_185696 | JGI IMG/M metagenome (GOLD analysis project Ga0209923, IMG submission 185696) | Salt pond water microbial communities from South San Francisco under conditions of wetland restoration - Salt Pond MetaG R1_A_H2O_MG... | ecosystem: Environmental > Aquatic > Non-marine... | reverse complement strand
TGGCACGTCTGAACACCAGTAGAAAGAGTTAAGTACCTACCCACTAAACGTATGGGTGAGGTATGAGAGAAAAAGAATTTACGCCACAATATCAGCGTGGCATTACATCGGTGGAGCACCGAAACGTTGATGCGGCGGGTGAAGATCACCCGTTCGGGGACGAGCCCCGCTCATTCGAGGCAGACCTGCGTGTACTCATCCGTAAGGTTGCGGACGACCTTTATGAGTCATGGCAGGCAACGGTTCGTGAATATCTTGCGAACTCTGAGACCGCGTGTTTGAAGGTCGAAGAATATCTTGAAGACAGCGAGTCGTCACCGTATCAGTCGATGATTGTTGACGATAGCTATCAGCCAAAGATAGAAGTGGAGTGGAACAAGAAGGAAGACCGCCTCACGATCAAGGACAACGGTATCGGTATGGCCGCGTCTGAGGTAGATGAGATCTTCCGACAGATCGGTCACAGCGCGGCGCGTGACGATGGGACGAAGAGCGGTCAGTTCGGTATGGGCGCTCTTTCGTTTGTGAAGCTTGTCGGCCTCGATAACGCGATGTTGATGACCAGTCACTCGCGCCTGAACGACGACAACGCAGCATACTATGTCACGCTTGCGGGCGTCGAGCCAATTATCGGGTCGCTCGGGGACAACGAGTATGGAACAACATTCCAGATGACCCCGAAAGAAGACGTGAACATCCGAGATGCTATTGCAACATACGCAGAGTGGATGCGCGTCCCTGTTCGATACGATGAGATCGATGAAGATGGGTCTGTCGTGTTCCAAGAGGACTATGGTAACAAGCGTCTGTTCGACGAGTACGGCGACGACCGTATCTGCATTGGCGTGAAGATGGAGGACTGCTTCGAGGCATATGCATCTCCGTCAGCGTCTGGTAAAACGCTGCTGCTAAGCATGAACATCGATAGGAACGACGGGGTGTATCGTAGCTCGAAGCACGATTCTCCATTTGTCTTTGACACACGGCTGCTCGACGAGTCTGGTAAGATCATCGTCTCATCTAACGGGAACGAGGGTCTTGTCCCAGTCAGTCGCGGAGACTATGAGGAGATGTTGAAAGAAGCACGCGACGGCTACATCTCTTCAGAGACACTAAATCGTGGTGACATTGTAGGACAGCGTGTCATCGAAGGGCCACACGAAGGCGCTGTGGTTGTTGATGACCAGGTGTTAGAAGACGGAAAGCCGCTACCGAGCACCAACGAGTACATTGCAAAGTCTGATGTGCTCGATAATGACATTCCATCAGCAAACGCAGAGGTTGTGTTTGGTCCGAACCAGGGTCGCACAGTTCTCACAGAGCGAGAATGGAATGAAATGGACGAGGGTCGCGCATCCCTGTACATCCCAGAAGATGAAGTCGAGACATTCAACCATGAGACTGGAGAGGGGGACCTAACACTCCCACAGCCAACGTCTGATCGTGACAGGTTACAGTCGCATCAAGACTTTTGGAAGTATGTTTCTAACCTCATCGCATCGAAGTTTGATGATAAGGTAAGGGATGTGTACCAGGAGATAAATGCAGCAGACGACCCACTAGAGATGTTGATGGAGCTTGATGCGAAGTCGGTGGCTGTGACAGCATCTGGGTTCTCGGAAGATTAATATAGTAAGCCAATAAATATACAAGAGAGAAAAATGAGTTATACAACACAGAGTCAGGTCACGGGCGGAGCGATGGATTTCATCAATCGGTCTATCCGAGACATGGGCTACAAGGAGCGGAAGAACGAAGAAGCGTTACAGAATACCATGGAGAACAGTTACGGTCTCGATATCGAAAAAGACACCGCAACGATTGTTCTTCAGATGTACAAGGCTCGGGACCCGCCGAAGCTGGTGCGGGCGGTTCGGGCACTCGGGTGGAATAAGACCGCAGAATCAAATGATGACCTATTCAATAGGATGTCTGAGATCGATACACTTATCGATGATGGTCTAGCCCCACGCGATGCAAAGGCGTCTGAGGTATCCCGAAAGAGGGCAAGGGAGGACATATATGTTCCAAGCCTGATCGAGATGGCCGAGGGCGGCGATATATACATGGCAAAGACCCTCACAAGCGAGGTGAAGGTGATGCTTGCGCGAGAGCTTAACCCTGAGAACCAGATTGTGGTGGTCGACGATTACGACCACTGGGAGGACCTTCTCGGGTGGAAGAAGCTGAAGAGCCTTCCCAGCGGGAAGAACAAGGTCAAAGAGACGTACGGAGACCAGATAAGCAATGATATGTTCGACAAGATGTTTCCAAACGTTCCAAAAAGTAGCTCGTCGAAGTCTCGCAGCAGCGGGAGAAAGCCTAAGAAGAGCAATGGAGAGCGCGAGCTAAATGTTGCTCTAGGTTCCTCTCAAAGAAAGAGAGACACCATCAAGGCGTCAGATATCAAGTCCATGTTTGAGAACAAGGGAAAGATAAGCTCGTGGGGGCTCACCGCCGACAGGCTGGTCCTCTTTCCGTCTGACACCGAAAGGAACATGACAGACTACTGGTGGATCACGGGGAACCACGGGTATGAGAAGGTAGCTATCGCAAACTGCACGAAGGGAGTGTACGAATATCTTTCGCACCTACCGCAGGTTTACCATATCGATAAGTATATGCACGACTCACAGGACGTGGTCATCGATACTAACAAGGGACCGAAGAGGCTCGGCGATATCGACCTAAACAATCATGTCCTGATTATCATCCATGAAGACAACGCTGAATGGTACGAGAGCGGTGGTGTGGTGGACAACATACCAGACATTCTCGAAGACCATGTGAACTCTTACGAGTCTAGGCGGAGTTATCGCGTCGACCTCCCAGACCCCGAGGACATGGTGCTTTCTATAACGACACCATCAGAGATGTTCGAGGCCGTTCCGTTTTATCGAGCTAACGTCACGAAGAGATACAGGGTTGCCGATAATGACGGCAATAATGATGGACCGACAGTTCTGTATGGAGATGCCTCGACGAAGCTGGGGCACCGAAGCATATACATCAAGGACGACGCCGCACTGTATGTGTCTGCTCGACTATCAGAGTGGGACACAGATTCCGCTGTGGTGCAAAGCCTGTATCACATCGCTGGAAGAACAGGAGAAAGCAACGAGTTCATGAGCCTCCTTGAGACAGTTGCGGTGCTTCACGACATGGGGCTTCCACCAAAGTCGTATGACGGTGGTGGTGTCTGATGGGCGTGAAAGAACTCTGTGGGCGGGGGTGGCTCGTTGTTGAACCACCAGAGCCCGAAGATGCCGACTCAGTAGTTGCGCGACATGCGGGGGAGCCGATAAAGGCTGGGCTCCTTACGGAGCGTGTGGTCGACGAGGAGGATGAACTACAGTTCAGATATCGGACTGGTCGCTATAATCTCGATGTGAAGATCGACTTTCTGGTCGGTCGCGGCCAGATCAAGGTCGAGGAAGCCGACGGGTATATCTGAGAGGCAAAAGAGTTAAATACATACGCGACAAACATACTACTATGAGCGAGACAATAGATGTGTCGAGAGACGCAGAGACAGGAGAGGTGCAGCAGTTTACCATTATCGACGATGATGGGCAACCGCAGTTGTTGAAGGCAACCGTAGAGAACATGCTGCTCTACGACCCAGAGGACAACCTTCCATTCGATGGTGGTCTGTATGGGTTCATGTCGGGTGATGAGGCATTGCTTGTGCAAGAAGAGCCAGAGCTTATCGTCGCTCCTACAAATAATGAATACTGCTACCTAATCAGATACAGAGGGGACACCGTAGAGACGACTCCCAAAGAGTCTGGTCGAGTGCTACAGGCAATACATGACGCCATCGTGGCGCATCCCTTCGAGGAGAGCCGTGGAGATTCTCTCATCGAGGTCTACGACACAATTATGGCAGAGACCGTCCGAAAGGATGTTGTCAATGCCCTTCGAGAAACGTTCGAAGAGCACACACGTATAGAAGAGACGGTCTCTGGGTGGCTCGTGGACGACTTCTTCCTAGTGGACTGGACAGCGTCTATGTACGCAGCTACAGACGACAGAACGAAGAGAGATGTTGTTCGACAGGGTAGCGCGGTTGTAGAGACCGATAGATCGTATGAGTTCGTGCAGATATCTATCAGGCGTGATATCAATCCAGTCGCTGTTGGGATAGGCGGGGAGACATACCGTCTCAGCGAGCGGGAGATGTTGTTCTTAGCGAAGGTACGATGGCTACTTGCGCGACGGCATCACCACCCCGACATGTCATTCTGGAAGTACGTGGATAAGTACACATCGGTTGATTGGGAGAGCGGTGAACAAGAAGACGGCGAAGAGGAGCCAGACCTAGACACGTTCTCGATATGAGCGGGACGACAGAGGCGGATATAGAGCGGTTTGTTTTCATGCAGTTCCCGCAGATACAGATGCATGGCGGAAGGTCCAGTGTCATCTATGATGAGGCGACGGGCGTCGTGGATGTGCATCTCACAGGGGCGTGTGACGGCTGTGGGATATCTCACATGACCGTGGCTGCGTTGCAGAACAGGCTGACTGACACATTTGAAGATATTGAAACGGTGTATGTCAACATCGGTCACGGAACATCGGGCGGAGACATAGACACGTCTGGGGTGCCATTCTGATGCAGGATGACATAGCCACAGCGCACGCTGACCTTCGTCTTATGCAACGCATACACGAGATGGACAGAACCATGACGGAGCTTTGGGACACAGGGATACCGTGTGAGGTGAAGTACAAGCACTATGATGAAGCGCGGGTTGTACCAGAAGAATCAATGGTGATGCTGATGATCGGTGGGAGGATAGTCACTGTGCTTGACGACATGCAAGATGTCACTGTTGAAGATAGCGACGTGGCGTCGTATATAGACGGTGTGATTGGCGAAAGACTTAAGTACTGATAGTGCATACTATCATATGGAGGTGAGAACATAATGAATACAATTCAGCGTACAACGCTCGAACAGGTCGAGGACGTTCAGTCGCCCGAGGTCTCGGTGTCCGTCAAGGGCAGCCGTGATGTCGCAGGCGCGAGCGAGTTGCACAGCGAACTCGGTGAGATCGCAGACTCGTTCGATGTGACGGGCTTCAAGTGTGTGCACGAGGAGTGTGGGCTTGTCCACAACCACGATACCACAAAGCACCGCGCATCTGACTCCTTTGATATGACAGACGACGAGTCGGCGCAGATGGAGTTCAATCCGAACTGCCACTGTGGTCTTTCGGAACTGGCTCGTTCGGGGATTGACGGTGCACCAACGCCCTCTGAGGCTAACTCGATGGCACCCGTTCCCGATAGCGTCAATCTGGCGCTCGACGGCTCTCTGTAGAACAGAGAGATTCACTTCTATTTATCGCAAGACTTAAGTAGCGTTAGCTCTAGATTTCATATATAGAATGAAGAACGACGACGTTTCCCCCAGATTAAAACTGGATAAAGCGCGTGTTCATGCACACGATATTGTTACTGGCATGTTTGTCCGTGAGATGCTCGCAAGAAATGTAAGCCAGCATCGGATGGAGCGCATAAGAACCAAAAATATGAAAAATCCTATGATGAAGCCGCGAGAAGACGACGACACTCGATACCCATATGAAGAAGAAGTGTGGTTGTTCTTCTTGGGGTTAGATATGTCTCTGGGAGAAGAGTATAATAATCCTGTATCTTATTATTCAAGTAAAAATATGAAACATGAATCATATAGAAACGGTATAAAGGTCGGTGAACATATAAAAGATGGTATCGCAGAAAAGAAGATCGAACTGGAAGTAGCCAACAAACTCCGAAGAAGCGGCGAAACATTTAAATAGGTATAGGTCTAACAGTAGATTGCAACATGAGTGAAGACGATACAATCGTGGCGGCGGCAGTAATCGAGACGGACTTCGGCGAGAAGGTGGCACTTGACTCTCCATATGAGACAAAGGACCTTATCAAGTACCTACCGTGGAAGAGCTACGCCGAAGAAATCGAGGAGTATGGATCGCTGAAGAAGAAGGCTGAAGCACGCGGGACAAACACGAAAACATCCGACCTTATGCGCGTCTTTGATGAGTATGAGCGCTATGGGTTCAGTGACGACTTTGCTACCCACGCCTCGTGGGACCCCGATGCAATCCCAGGCGAATCTGGAGCGTGGACAATCGATGTCGAAGCGTTCGACGAGGCTGCAGACTTCTTCGGTTTCTGCGGATATAACGTCGAGGTTGCAACGAGTGTGAATCTCGAAGCGCCCGAACCGTAGATTCCGAAACGCTTTTATATCAGTAGATACTATCTACTGTGTGGTAGAACTCAAACCCACAGAGACGTTTGCGTTGTCGCAGATACTTGTCTGTGGTAAGATAAATCACGATGAGTTCAAACGGATGAATAACTTTTTGGGGACAGTGCAGGATGACACCCTAGAGAGATTAGAAAGAAAAGGAATGTTGGAGCACACACTTTATGAGAGGTAATAAAGATTTACTGAATACGGGGACGCTGAACGCACAAGAGATAAGGCACATCGAAAGACTTATAGAAGATATACAAACTGCGAATGAAAGCGGGCAACACAAAAGAGCAGACCGTCTGGCCGATGAGCTTCTTGAATTTATCGGGTGGGACAGACTGTGACATTCACATTTGTCGAGCCTGACAGATGTAAACTTTGCGGCTCGTATGAAAATAACGACACCTGTGATCACACTCATGAGAACACGTATATGTTCAGACACGTGGTGGATAAGAGCAAAATAGTCGAGATCAGAGCCGTCGGAGAACACAGATGGCAAGTTCTCAAAGACGAAGTGGGAGAAGAGTGGCTGCTGTATGAATATATCGGAACCGATAAAGACGTTCAATATATAGTAGAAAACATGCACATGGGAGAGGTGAAAGACATACCTAATGTCGACACGCCAGAAAACGCCCCTGATTATGTCTTCTCCGACGAACAATAGATTTAAGTATCAAAGGGTTGTACATCCTGTATGAACGTCATGTGGATAGACCAAGACCTTGATGTAGCAGCACGTAACCACCCGACGAAATACACCAAGCTTATATTAGAAGCTGGCCAGTGTCTTTGCTCTGCGCTACATAATAGCGGCATCGGAGAACTTTCTCCATATGGACCAGGCTATAATCACCACCCTATCAGCAGGTGGGCGGGAGATAGCAAACAAAACTGGTTCTATCTACAGGAATACATGAGCGCTCTTCATAATCATTATTATGGGTATACATATGATGATATCTATTCCATGGAAGACGAAGACGCGTGGGGCCTCTGGGAAGATGGCGAGGTTCATAAAACGGTTGTGCAGATCGCAACAGCCAGGGTCGATAAAGTGGTTGACATCATGTTTCCAGACATCGGTATAACTGCGCGTCCTAAATGTGTTGTCGACTTTTGTAAAGAAGAATCGGTGACGGAGACGTACAGAAAATATTTCACGTGTCTGAAACAGCACTATGAGTGGTTCGAGTGGTCAGACGGAGAACCAGAATGGCTTTCGGAATATGAAGAAAAATATGCAAGCGAATACGAGTACGGAAAGGAGTTCATTAATCAGTGATAGGCGAAATTACCGAAAGATTTAAATAGTATGAGATATATAGTTTATATGCTCACAAACTTTTGTGAGTCCGACGCGGTTGACTCTCGCTCCACTCTCCCCCAACCTACCTATTTATGGTAGGAACTTTGGGGGACTCTCTCATAATAACTGTTGACGCAGCGAGAGACGACTTTATTGCAGGCATTGGCTACACCTTTAGCGGTGCGATTGAACTGGAGAGAAAGAAATACATACGTGGAAACCATACGTCTATGGTTGCAGAGTATTACGCGCTCATAGAGGCCGCCAGACTCGCCACAGTGCATTACCAAAACTCGTGGGAGGTTACTATCTACACGGACTGTGAGCCGCTTGTATCGAAGATGTGTGGCGATGAGCCAACATGGGGGAACTGGGAGGACAGGCGGGCTGGTTGCATGTGGATGATGAACAAGTTTGATTCCTGGCAGATATTATATAGACCGCGATCCAATCATGGGAGAGCACACAGACTTGCGCGGGAAGCGCTGTTTGAAGGTCGAGAAGACGAAAACCTTTTATAGTTGCATGATATATTGATATCATGGAGAAAGCGGAGCGAATAAATCGCGTATTAAATTCACTAGAGGGCGAGAAAGAATTATTCCGTCGGCTGCCAGAGCTTGAGTTCATCCACGACGACGACCTACAGTCATCTGTTATCAGAACATACATGGATGGCTGTCCAGATGTATTTTGGGAGCGCGCAAGCTCTTCTTCTGGGAAGTACCATCCAAGCGATGAGCGAGACGCTGCAGGAAATTGGATACACACAAAACGCGTATTCGCTGAATATTGTAACATATCGCAGTCATATCTTAATGCAGGGCTGATCGACGAGCACGAAAGAGACGAGGGGAAGGCTGCAGCACTCATACATGATATGATGAAGTATGGGTGGCCAAGTGATCGAAACGTTCACACAGTGAGAGACCACGATCTTATAGCAGCATCTGTGGCGAAACACATCGGCGGAGCGAGCGATACTGTGGTGTCTATGATCGAGTCTCACATGGGGCCGTGGGGTGAGGGACCACAGCCAGAAACCGATAATCAGTGGCTATTGCACCTGGCTGATAAATCTGCATCGAATGTGAACACGATGATACATATCTACAAGCCCGCAAAAGAAATCACATCTGAGTGGGAAGATATCGATGTCATGTCATCATCGAGCGTTTTAGAATAAGGCGAAAGATTTAAGAGGCCGTTTATCCTACATATAAATATGATATGCCCGCATTGCCATCAGGTGAGCGATACAATTGTAGTGTCTCCACCTGGGAGCATCGAAACCTGGCTTCAGTGTAAACAGTGCGGACGAACTGCATTGGAAGGAGCTTGGGGACATATCGACATGGTGTAAAAATGAAAGAACATAAATATATCAAGCAGTGGAAGGATGTGAACGACGACTGTATGCTTTGTGAAATGGAGAAGAAGACAGAGTGGCACATAGAAACCCCCACATTCGTTCTAGCTGAGAAACTCACTGGTGGGCCGTTCATTGTCTCCAAGAGACACACAAAAGAAATCACTGATGCAGAGTGGTGGAGAGCACAACATTTGGCGGACCTTTGGCACGGCGAGGAGGTCGAACTAGATGTGCGTATGGGAATGGTGCCAGACCATTGGCACGCGCATATTATCACAGACGATGTTGATACGTCTGATCTCCAAAACGAGTAGCCGAAAGATTTAAATACACATACCACCTATATCCCTCTAGGCGTGGTAGAACGGCTGAGGGGAGCGGGATGCTGTCTCTCATGGATTCTACGCGCCGAGAATAATATATGAGTTTCAGAGAAACCGTAGCACAAGAGGTAAAGGAGGCTGCTGAGAATCGAAGCTCGCGCCAGACGGAGACTCTTGACCAGATTGAGGTCGATTTCGACGCGACCCCATTCATCAAGTTCTATCCGACAACGCTTATTTCTGGCACATTCCCAGAGGATGAGGGGAACCCTATCATTCGGTTCCCTAACGCGAGCAATAACGAGGGTCGTCGGGACCAGGGCTATCTTGGCCTTGTTCTTGATGACGTTTCAATTCTCACAGACGAAGATGAAGGCATGGACGGGGCTGTGTTTGTGAAGACCGACGAGGACGACACGACAGAGTACCGTGCTGTTAACTTCAATGATGGAGAGACCACAGATAAGTTCGACGGCGAGGCTGTTTCTATTTCGGGCAGCCAGTATGGCGTCGATGACACAGTAACAGAGATCGACGGACGTGTCATTCTCGTGGTCGACCGAACCGCTTCTGTCAGTGTGGCTCGTGCCCTTGACGTTGATGGTGCAACCCTTGCGGGTATGGACTATGACACAGGGCGGGTCAACACAGGCCTTATCGAGTACGCCCCTGACGATGTTGAGACAGAGGTCAGTAGTCGATACGCACGCAACCCAGAACTCCGTGAGGAGCTGTATGGAGCAGAGGTCGGCATCATGGTCACACGTCGCAGCGAAGTCGACGAAGAGTATGCAGAGCTTGTGAATGATTCCAGCAACGATGCTCGTGACATGATGTGGTACACTGTGTTCGATATGGAAACCGAAGAGGGCATCGAACCCGTCGAGGGTGAGCCCGTCGGATATTCATTCTTGGAGTGGCGGTTCGACCCCACAGCAGGCAACCTGCCCGATCAGGATTGGGAGTTCGTTCAGCAGTATATCGACAATGGCCTTCCAACAGACGAAGAAACGATCATCGAGAACATCGAGCAGAACTCGGACGAGCTTTCGGCCAGCCCCAACACGGAGCGCATGGTCGGCCTCATCCAGAACCTGTAAGCAGCCTCGACACTTTTATTTTTATCAGGCCGATGAGTGACATCAATAGCGTAAAGCTTTTATACTGGAAGAACGATGTTATAGTATGAGCGACGAGAGCAACTTTTCGTGGGTAGACCAGGCCACAACAGAAGAACTTTTCGACCAGTCTGCTTCTATGAAGTATCAGATGTCAGATAATGTTGTGGATGATCTTGTTCGTTACACACGTGCGCGAACTGTGCGCAATGAGCAACAGTTTGTTTTGACGACACTGGGGTACATATCTGGATTCATGGAGAGCCCCAAACATTATGTGAGCGGTGTTCTCATCGGGACTGCTGGAAGTGGTAAATCTCATCTGCAGAACACGGTGGCAGATCTTTTCCCAGAGGAGTTCTTATATCGCGCGACCACAGGCTCTGAGAAATCTATCATCTATGACGACTCGTGGGAGACAGCATACATAGCGAGTATGGACGAGTTACAGAAGCCGTCTGCGGAGATCATCGAGGTACTCAAGTCGCTTCACGGAGGAGAGGACTCTGAGTTCAGATACAAGGTAACTGGAGAGGGAGAGGGTGCGGACAGGGATGTCGATGAAATCGTTCGAACTGCTATCCCATACTGGTTTTTGTATGCTCAGTATGAGCCCGACTTCGAGATGTGGGACAGGCTGTTGAAGGTCCCTGTCCACGAATCTAGCGAGAAGAACGATGGGGTAGCAAGGACACACTGGGGCCACTCGATGATATCATTCGGAGACGATGACATCGAATACATGTATGACTTTTCTGATGGTCGTGCGGCTATAAAGAATCACATTCGTTCCATCCCCAAAGAATCGTGGGTGAAGATTCCCGCAGGCGAAGAAGAGTTCGGTGGGTATTCGTTCTACGATAGTGTGAAGCATATCTTTGATATAGATAGAAGTGAGACCAACAGGGTTGCTAAGATGGTTGCAAACCTTGTGCGGGCGTCCGCACTTTTGAATCACAAAAATCGGCAGAAAGAGCGAATACAGATAGAGAACGAGGGCATCAAGGATGCTATCATTGCTGAGCCACAGGATTTGGCGAACGTGATGGCATGTAGAGATGTTCTTCTAGCAACCACTCACCAGCTTGACAGGAAGCGTCGAGCGATATGTTTAGCGATTGAACAGGTGGGAGGCACACAGAACGCTGCCCCTGTGAAACACCCCGAAGATCGATCTGGGCAACCACGGTCTATCATGGGGTATTTACGGGAGACAAATGCCTCGTTTGTGAAAAAGTCACAGATAGAGCAGATGTTAGAGGACCTCGAAGACAACGGTCTTGTAGAAAAACTTGTAGGAGCTGGGGAGAACGGTCGGAATCTATACAAGTTCACATCGTGGCAGAACCTTGGGAAGTTCAATATAGACGATACATTCACAAGTTTATTCGAAGATACCGAAGACCCATTCACAAAAGAAGAATTTACCAAGACCGCCAGAAGAACAAATGATGAGCTTACGCCACGGGCAAGCGACTTCATGGCTATGGAAGAGGTGAAGTCTGGAAGCAGCACAGAGAAGTCACAGACAACGCTCGTCGGAGAAGACGAATCAAACATAGACATTGAGCTTGCCCCATACGAAAGAGAAGTATACAACGGTCTTAAGCGCACCGTCGATGGAGAGATTTTAAAGAATCTAGACGAGCATGACCCCACCCCGCTTGAGCTTATCGGAGTGGCGAATCTTGGTTTCCCGGAAGAAGACTATAAGATTGGGGGAACCATTGCCGACCCAATGCACGAGGTGTGGGAGCATGGGCCGAAGGGCTGGGTGGAATCTGTTCAAGATGCGGAGCAGCAGATAGAGAAGGCACTTCGACGCCTGACTGTCGAGGGTGTCTTACAGACAAGCACACTTCAAAGCCGAGGTTCGCAACCTGTGCAGATGAAGATAACTGTACACGACATCGAATAACCGAAAGACTTTTATAGTTTAAAAGCCTTTTTCTATACGAATGGTTATCGAGCTTGAGCCAGGAGACTTTGTTTATCAAGCCGACCAAGAGTTATTTCTAGTCGTTATGGAAGACGACGATGACACATATCATTTCGCTGTACACGGGTGGAGAACCATAGATAAAGATCGCCTTGACGAATATATGACACACCGGGACAAGCAGATGTTCTATGACGACGAGATAGATCACATTCTACAAGAAGAAGCCACTGAAGAAGAATTAGAACGATATAGAACCATCGTGAAAGTGTTTGAAACATACAAAGAACACAGCTTTTTACCTGATGGTCTACATACAGATTTTAGTATGGATGATGAATAGATTTATATGTGATGGGCGTATACACTATGTATGGTGTATGACAACCAAGATCTTCAGAGAGAAGTAGCATACAGGCTTCGAGCAGCTATACACAAGCGGTCATTCGATATGTTGGACCCGATACCGGTTCAGATAGAGCACATGCTCGGCATGACACCGTTGGGTGGTGTTGTTCCGCAGAGCGCTAGAGATGATACTATCCTCGACCCACAGCACTGGTTTTGGAAATCATATCATACTGATGGACTAGATTCGGAAGAGGTTGAACATCTGATAACAGATGCGATAACGCGATTAGAAGAAAGAGGTATCTTACAGATCGAAGAAGATGAGACAGCAGATAATTATTACAATGTGCGTGTAGATATGTATCCAGAGAATCTAACAAACAAGGAAACAACAACATGTATAGCGTGTGGAGGTATGGCGGGTGTTTCTCACAGTATCGAAGGAACATCTCAGTACACATCTGTGTATAAGATAGATTGTTTCGACTGCGAAGAATCGGGTATATATAATACAATGTTGGTGCGGCGATGAGTGTGAAGAAATATGAAATGAGACTTGTGGCAGCGGTCGACGACAATACATCTAAAGAGGATGTTATAGAAGCGGTGAACGAACTGTTACACGACTTAGATTACATGGACGGCTACTATAATGCTTTCGTATTAGAAGAGACAATAGACAGGAAGAATGTTCAACAGCTATTAGATATGATGGACAATATGCCGGATGAAGAACCGATACATATAGAATCGTTTATCAATAAATTAGCAGATGTAGACGACAAGTTTGAGTAACATTTAAATACCCCCACTGCGTACTATTGTATGAACATGGAAGAAACAAAGATTGTTCAGATGGCAGATTTTCTTAGTATCGCAATCGAAGAGCTAGAAGGTGAAAATAATGAAATCGCATTGGATTTCATAAAGGATGTGCATACAATGTTGTTGGACGAAATAGACGATGTATAAGAAGACGTGAAGGGTACACTTTTGTAATAATGAAAAAGTTGACCGATAAGGTACACGGGTGTGAGTGGGACACGCTGGTGATACTCGACTCGTTTAGATATGATTATTTCATTGACGAATATCAACACTTCCCATATATTAAAAACAGCGATGTTGAGAAGGTGATGTCCCCTGGATCCGCAACTCCTGAGGTAGCTCCAAAACTATTCCCTGACGCATACGACTATAATCTGTACAGTGCGAACAAAGTGGTACACGAAAAGGCACCTATAGAGGATAGACCTGCTAGCCAAGGATTTATAACGGGTTGGAACGCGGAAAGCACATTCAACAACGTTGTTGAAATAGAATCATCTACTCACAACGAGACGAGATTTACACCAAGCCCAGAAGATGAAATACATTTTATCAACGAGAATAAAGACATCATCAATAAAGAAAAAAGCGTTTTGTGGTTGATGCAGCCGCACACACCGTATTTTGGTGACGTTCAATTAAATATCAGAGATGATGGCTTAGACATTTCAAAACTTAGAGATGATAACCATGATATATCAGAGAGCGTAAAGTATCTTTTTAGAAGGAGCTATAGAGGTAATGTTCGTGAAGCGCTTTGGATAGTTACTTCACTTTTGGGAGAACTTGAGGGAGACATTGCAATCACATCTGATCATGGAGAATTGTTGTTTGACCAGGCTATTCAAGACAGACCTGGATTTCAGCGCTCTGGACCAGAACGATTACGAAGCAAACGTAGTGGCTTGGGGCACCATGTTGGTAGTTCTCACAGTAAATTGAGAAATGTCCCTTGGGTTGAAATAGACGCCACAAACTGTGATAGTATTTATGAAATGGGTGCTGAGAAGTTTGTGGAATTATCTTTCAATTGCGTGCTAAACAGAGAATTAGATGAAGATGCCAGAAAAAACTTTCCTCAAAGAATTGAAAGCTATGAACGCGGAGAAGGCACAGTTTTGCAGTCTCCATATTCAAGAAAAGACTTGATAATGTTATTGATACGCGCTAAGGAAAATAACAAAAAGATATCACCACCGGACAATTCTAATTCCAATATTCCAGAAAAACAATTGAAAGAATTGGGATATCTGTAATCGACCCAAAACACTTAAGTACTTCGACATAGTATAAACATCCGGTATGCGGATTAAGAGTGAGGGTTTAACATTCGACGACGTATTGATCGTTCCCCAGCGTTCTTCAGTGTCATCTCGACATAATATATCAACAGAGAGCCGTGTGATTGGAGATATCCACGTAGATATACCTATTGTGTCGTCTCCGATGGACACAGTAACTGATATGCATATGGCAGATGCTATGGAAGCTGCTGGTGGAATCGGGATTCTACACAGGTTTGCTCCGTTTGATGAGCGCCTGAGAATGGTCTCTTCAGCACCTGATGTCACATTTGGTGCCGCCATCGGTATCAATGAGGAACAAGACGTTCCAGAACGTCTGCTCGATGCTGGAGCAGATTTTGTCTGTGTGGATGTAGCACATGCGCATCACGACGATGCCATCTCGACTGTCGAGAATATTGACGGTCTCGTCATGGCAGGAACGATAGCCACTGCTGAGGCCGCTGAAGATCTCATTGAGGCTGGAGCAGACAGCTTGCGCGTCGGTGTGGGTAGTGGGTCAGCTTGTACAACACGGGTGAACACAGGTGTTGGAGTCCCACAGATGACAGCACTGTCTGATGTGGCCGAGGTAGCGAGGGGAGAGGATGTAACAGTAATCGCTGATGGCGGCATACGGACGCCTGGCGACGCTAGCAAGGCGCTACTTGTCGGAGCCGATGCAGTCATCATGGGAGGTGAGCTAGCTGTCTGTGAAGAGTCTGCTGCGCCTGTGACGCCCCACGGGGAGAAGCTGTTCCGTGGCATGGCATCAGAGTCTGCGCAGATTGATATGTATGGAGACTCAAGTATGGTCGAGGGGGAGACATTCAAGCGACCGCTCAATGGTTCTGTCAAGTCCTTGCTTCTTCGATACCAGGACGGTGTCCGTTCCGCGATAAGCTACTGCGGTGCTGATAACATATACGATGCGAAAGATAATGCTGTCTTCACTCGTATCACTGACAACACTGTGTGGAGAAACGGTGCGCACGGAGACAGATAACCCGAAACACTTTTAACCCCACACCACCATAATCATGTGTGATGGAAGTAGAGGTCATTAGCAAAACAGAAGACGCAGAACTTTTAGTCTGCAAGGCGGGGAGAGGAGATTATTATGATGGGTTTATAGATGATGTTAGTTACATCGATATCATGGAACCCGTTCAATATGATGACTCGCATGTGGAAGGATTACCAGACTTACTGGCACCGCTAGAAACTCCCACCGCATACAGAGTGGATCAACAAGTGAGTTCGTATATGAATGGCGACATAGAGAGCTTAGACAATGTGACAGAGGTAGAGGCGAAGACACGGGCGTTCATCGAAAAGCAACTATCTAGAGGACACTTCGGCTTGTGGGAGCACCCACAGATAACGTTCGCAATAAAGGGAGTGAGCAGATCACTGATGGCGCAGATCACACGACACAGGCATTTAAGCTTTGATGTGCAGAGCATGAGATATGTAGACTTCTCTGATGCAGACTTTATCACCCCAGCATCGTTACATGAGAGCACACATGTCAGCCGAGAGCTTGGTCTGTCGGACCTCGGGGAGAGCACACGGACTGAGTGGAGAGAGAAGTACAACGATCACATGGACACGGCCTTTGATCTCTACACGTCCATGGTGTCTGATGGTGTACCGAAAGAAGATGCTAGGATGGTGCTTCCAATCGGTACATCTGTGAATATCACTGTTTCTGGAAATGCTCGAAGCTTCTTGCATCTTGTCAATCTTCGAGGGAAGGCGGATGCACAATGGGAGATACGCGAACTAGCAGAAGAGATGTTAGAAGAATTATTCGTTTGGATGCCGTACACATTCAATTGGTACGAATCAAATAGGCCACATAAGATTTCACCTTAGCCGAACAAGTATTCTGTGTTATTGAAGCTGTCTTCTATCATCTGCCAGTCGTCATAATATCCGTTATCAGCGTAAACTAATTCATTGTTTCCAGAGTATCTATAGTTATAGTTCATAATACTTGGATAATCGTTATATGAAGCTGCATGAGAATCTATCGCAGGATTTTTACTCGGTGTGAGACCGAAGGAATGGCCTAACTCGTGGGCTAATGTTATTCGCTCATCATTATTATCTGTCTCAACAGCTAGATAATTGTATTGATTGTGTGCAAATCCAAGAACATTTGATGTTGCGCTAACGTCGATACTTCTGGTGACGTACAAAATATGCGATGATCGCTTGTGCGTTCCTGATACTTCTCGTATAAAATGTCTCGCCGTTGTTTGATATGTTACTTGATTACTCATACTGTACTCGTTTTCAATGAAGTGTACGTTTAGACCGTTACCGTTGTCTATCGGTGATTCACTGTAAAAATGTTTTATCTCTGTAAGATCATCTTGATGTAGTCGTGCGTCGTCTGTGTATACTATATAAACTACAACATCCTTTTTGTTCGGATCTAAAATTGTATCTCTTCGCTCGTAGGAATCTGTAAATCCATCTTTATCAGTGTCTGTTCCGTTATCTATTAATTCGTATTCCAGAGTGACGCTCGGGGGCGGGGTGATATCAGCACCTGCATCTATCGTGTCATCGTCAACC
>Ga0209923_1000128_pt1 | contig 17411 bp, 14 predicted proteins | sample SalPon1_A_H2O_MG_FD_185696 | JGI IMG/M metagenome (GOLD analysis project Ga0209923, IMG submission 185696) | Salt pond water microbial communities from South San Francisco under conditions of wetland restoration - Salt Pond MetaG R1_A_H2O_MG... | ecosystem: Environmental > Aquatic > Non-marine... | reverse complement strand
AGCTTTTATATATTTGTCTTTCAACACTTTAAATATAAAGCTATTTCTTTTTTTATGCAATAAAATTTGAAAAAATAATAATCGAACTCAGGTTTAGAAGTAAATTTCTTAAAATCCCTTATGATATTTGAAAGATTACTCTCTTGACTTTGAATAATTAGGTGTATGTGATTACTCATGATGACATAAGCAAAAACGGTTAATCCTTTGTGGCGAATACAATAGTTTAGGTTTTCTACGATCAATTGTTTGTAGTCTTGCCTTGTGAATAAGTCTACCCAATTTACGATCGTAAATGTTACGAAATGTGCCTTTGACTGATCTTTGATTATATAACCGCTCATAATTTCGAACCAGGTAATAAAAATAAGGATTAATCTATATATTGTTGTTTTAGGTTGAAAAATAATTTATAGAAATGGAGCGAAGTTGCCTGTCCGTTCCGTTAGGCGGGCAAACTTCGTACAGCCTCAAGTTTGTCAAGCAGGTAAACTTTGTAAAGCTTAGATTGTTTTTCACTAATGCTGTCCGAAATTTACAATTTCGGATTGGGTCCATTGATATCGTATAGTGTTTGTTAAATTATAAATATTAGATGAAGTTATTTGTTCGGTCAGTCAGATAAACTTTGAATAGCCGGAGTAAAGTAGGGCTGTCCTAAATTTGCAATTTAGGACATGGTCATACAATGAAAATTTTGTTTTTAAGAGTTGGATGTGGTGCGAAGTTGCCTGTCCGTTCCGTTAGGCGGGTAAACTTCGCACAGCCATTTGAAATTTCGGACTTGCGTCTCAGTATAAAAAAGTTCATTTAAGATTTCGTGAAGTCTCCAACTTGCATTTAAGAATACTTTATTTTCGCTGTACCAAAATGTAAGCCTTGAAAAAACTACAGGTACTTCTATTCCTTATAACAACATCGCTTTATGCACAAACGCAACTGGACACCACCGCATTGCGTGAAGTCAATATAAAAACATCTATTGCCGTAGAGAAAGCCTATCAAAGCTCGGCTAATGTATCTTTTTTAGATAAGAGGGATCTGCTACGATCCAACCAATCCATTATTACGCCCATATTAAATAAAGTTCCCGGCGTTTACATGATGCAAGGCGGACTGAACACTACGAAGATCAATATCCGCGGCATTGGCGCAAGAGCGCAATATGAGACCAATCGGATCAAATTATATTTTAATAACATTCCATTGACGACGGCGAATGGAACATCCATTTTACACGATATTGACCTGACGACCCTATCTGATGTAAAAGTGATCAAAGGTCCGCAAGCTACGCAGTTTGGTGCCGGATTAGGAGGCGTTATTCAGCTTCGCTCTGCATTAAATGACGAAGACCGCGTGACTACAGAATTAATTTCAGGGAGTTATAACATGCTTAAGCAAAATTATATCCTGAAAGCATCAAATGATAACAAGTCAATTCAAGTTACCTATAATAATCTGAGTGCTGACGGTTTTAGGGAAAACAGCAATTATCAACGGGAATCTTATTTTCTGAATGCTGAATGGGAATTATCAGCTAAGTCAAAATTACAATTCTTAGCTCAGGTGGCTCAGCTCAAAGCTTTCATACCAAGTTCCCTAAGCAGAACCGATCTACAAGAAGATCCAACTCAAGCGGCGTTTACCTGGAATCAGGCGCGTGGCTTCGAATCTTACACAAGAGGCACATTCGGTATTAATTATTCTTTACAGATCAGAGAACAGATAGAACAGAACACCGCTGTTTTTACTAGTTTTAGAGACGCTTACGAACCTAGACCGTTTGACATCCTTGAAGAAAACAATCTGGGAATTGGACTGAGACATACCTCAACTTTTGACTTTGACCTTTTTGGCTTTACGAGCCAACTTACAATAGGTGGCGAATTCTTAAGAGATGATTACGAAGTTGGCACTTTTGAGAATTTATATGAAGAGAACGAAGGCCGAGGTTCATTACAGGGCGATCGTTTATCAGATTTGTCGCAAAACCGTCAATATATAGAAGGTTTTACTACACTTGATGTCAACTTATCGGATGAATGGCAAGTGCGATTAGGATTGGCGACCAATAAAACAAGTTATAAGATAGATGATGAATTTTCCAGTCCGGAAAATGCTCAAACCGGCGACTTTAGCTATGATCAGGTTGGGTTGCCCAATATCGTTAGCACTTATTCTTTTTCTGATACCCAAAAAATTATCGGATCGATCAGCAAGGGCTTTTCCGTTCCTACCGTGGAACAGAGCTTAACGGAAGAAGGGCGTTTCAACACTGATCTTAAGCCGGAAAAAGGTTGGAACTATGAATTGGGCTATAAAGCAAAATGGTTTGATAATAAATTGCTTACCGAATTGACGGCTTATTACATGAACGTAGAAAATCTGCTTGTAGCAAGACGCGTAGCAGAAGGCCGCTTTGTAGGCGTTAATGCCGGTTCAACTGATCATCCGGGAATTGAAATAGCGGTCAGGTCAAATCTACCTATTGATAATGGGCTTTACATCCAGCCATTTGCGAACGTTAGCTTTAATTTTTATGAGTTTGACGAATTTGTGGACCAGGAGAATGATTATTCCGGAAATGAACTAACTGGCGTTCCGTCGCAACAATTAAGCTTTGGAGTTGAAGCACAAGCTTTCAAGCGGATACATTTTTATTTCCAGACCAATGCGGTTAGTGAAATTCCGGTCAACGATGAAAATTCGGTTTATGCGGATGCTTATGCTTTTTCTAATGTCAAGTTAGCTTATGAACTTACGCTACTGGATGCTCTATCAACCCGGTTTAATTTAGGTGTCAATAATCTGTTTAATGAGAAATATGCGGCTAGTGTGGTAACCAATGCGATCGGTTTTGGCGGCAGTGAACCGCGTTACTTTTATCCCGGCGAACCCAGGAATTATTTTGGGAGTGTAGAATTGAGGTATCGGCTATGAGCGGGATGCCGCGCCATTGTATAGTTCAAGGCAAGCAAGGCAATAGCTTGTTCAGGGTTATGTTCAAAACATTTCACAAGTCACTACAATGATAAAAAAAAGCCCTACATTCCTGTAAGGCTTTTATCTTAAATGTGGTCCCACCTGGGCTCGAACCAGGGACAACTTGATTATGAGTCAAGTGCTCTAACCAACTGAGCTATGGGACCAAAGCTATAAATTTTGATCGTTGATTCCAACTTTTCAAATTTCACCTTATAAATAAGATTTGCAAAAATAGCTATATCTTATTTGAGGAACAAATCTTTTTAAAGGTTTTTTTAGGACCTTTCCTGACATAGCTCTACCAGGACGCCGTTGCAGGACTTAGGGTGTAAGAATGCGATCAACTTATTGTCCGCGCCTGCTTTTGGGGTTTTGTTCAATAATTGATAACCTTTCCCTTCTAATCGCCTGATCTCCGCTTCGATATCATCAACATCAAAGGCGATATGATGTATGCCTTCTCCCTTTTTGGCAATATATTTAGCGATAGGGCTTTCCTCGTTAGTTGCGGCCAGCAGTTCGATCTTGCTCTCGCCAGTTTCAAAGAACAAAGTATCAACGCCCTCGGACGCTACGCTTTCTACTTTATATGCTTCCTTGTCAAATAGCTCTTCATAGACTTCCCTGGCCTTGTCCATGTCCTTTACGGCTATACCGATATGTTCTATTTTGCGTATCATATATCCAATTTTCCAAAAATAATCCTTTCAAACCAGAATGATGAACGGAAATGGGCGCAAGTTGACAGAGATGACAGGATTTGTGATATTCAGCAGTCTTTTATCGTTCGATTAAGGAGTGTCTTAAAGTTAATGACAACTTCTCTTTGAACGGAATTCCTTAGATTTGTTGATATGGAATCACAACGTCAAAAGAAAATAGCCGGACTCATTCAAAAGGACTTAAGCGAAATCATTTTAAAGAGCTTAAGGGAATCCGGGAGAAATAACATTATTATATCAGTTACTAAAGTTAAGATCACACCGGATTTGATGCAATGTAGAGCGCATTTGAGCATTTATCCGGATCAATATACGGAACCTGTGATGAAAGAAATCTACAGCCATCAGTCCCAGATCAAACACGAAGTAGCGCAACTCACCCGACATCAGTTAAGAAGAATGCCGGAAATAGATTTTTACTTAGATGAAAGTCTATCTAAAGTAGATGAGGTAGAAAGAGCCCTTAAAGGAGAAGATAATCCTATCAAAAACCCAGATCTTTTAGACTCACGTAAGAAAAAGTGAATTTTACAACCTACATCGCCCGGCGCTATCTTTTTACTAAAAGCAAGAAGAATGCGATCAATTGGTTAACTTATATCGCTATTGCCGGTGTGATCGCCAGTTCATTAGCGCTTTTTGTAGTGTTGTCTGCATTTTCCGGATTAAAAGAATTTAGCTTACAATTTTCAGGAAAGCTCGATCCGGACCTAAAAGTCTTCCCGGAAACTGGAAAACGCATTAGCTTATCAGCCGACCAATTAGCAGAGATCAAAAATTTAGCAGATGTAGATCTGGCTTCCCAGATCATAGAAGAAAAAGTCTTACTTCAGTATAAAGAGAAAAACAGACCGGCGGTTTTAAAAGGAGTGGATAGCAGCTTTGTGAAGATCAATAATATCAAGCCGAACATCGTTTTTGGGAAATGGTTAGACACGAATAATTATCAGGTAGTTTTAGGAAGTGATATTGCCAGAAAATTATCAGTAGGTGTGATGAATACAATCGGAGGTATTCAATTCCTGGTGCCTAAACCGGGAAAAGGACAGATCAAAAACCTACAAAACGCCTTTTATTCCGCCAGAGCGAATGTCAAAGGAATATTTAGGGCCGGCGAATCCCTAGACAAAAAATATGTTTTTGCTACCCTTGCTTTTGCGCATGATCTATTGAATTTTAAGCCTGATGAAATCAGTGCTATTGAACTGCAATTAGCTAAAGATGCAGATGAAGCGCTTGTTAAAAAACGGATCGCTGCAATAATAGATCAACCGCTAACTTTTAAAAACCGACTTCAGCTCAACGACCAATTGTATAAAATGCTCAATACGGAAAATCTCGCGATCTATCTGGTATTTACGCTGGTGATCATTATTGCCCTTTTTAATGTGGTGGGTGCATTGATCATGGCTATTCTGGAAAAAAGAGCAGCGATAACAACCTTAGATCATCTGGGCGCGACCGGTAGGCAAATTCAAATGATATTTTTTAAATTAGGTTTTAATATGACCTTCTTTGGTGGTTGTATCGGTCTGATCCTGGGGTTATTATTGGTGGTTAGCCAATATTATTTTGAATGGATGATGATCACGGTCAATCTAGCTTATCCGGTGGAAATCACTTTTGCTAATGTTTTAATCGTTCTACTAACTATCACTTTGTTAGGTTTAGCGGCGTCTTATATCGCATCTAGTCGAGTGAAGAAAGTGGTGAATACATAATGTTGTATTTGAAGAATAAATTGCAACATCCGTTTTTCAACTTAAATCATCCCGAGTATTCATCAACAACAAACAAAACCTTTCATTACTAATGAACACTATTATTTAGTAGTAATGAAAACAAAGCCTATAAAAGTTTTCAGTTAGCGAGTTCAGGTAATATTTATTGTGGTTTTTTAGATATCAAAATTCAGAAATTACTTTTCCAACTTTAATGCTTCTAATACAAAAAAGTCCGTAAAAAAATCACATCTTTTCAATAATATTCATCGTCCGCTTATCAACTTCTAATAAGCCGGAAGCAGGTAATCGCTGAATCAATTTTTGCCAATCGCTATTTTGCTTGAATACAATTTTTAATTGCTCTAAACCACGTCTGGTTTCTCCGGTATTTAGTAAACCTACGGCTTTCCAGAACTTGACTTCTTGATTTTCCGGCATTAATTCTTCTGCTTTGTTGTATAAGGAAAGCGCCTTTTCTACTTGATTTGTTTCTAAGGCTACATCTGCTTGATTCATGAGTTCATAGCCGTGTTTCACTTGTAAAAGTCGGCTTAATTCCTGCACCGGATCTTGATGATCATCTACTCTCAGGTCGATTTGATGCGGTTGATCCTCTTTTTCATTTCTTTCGCCACTAACTACGATCAAAGCAGCAGATTGTTTTCCGCGGATATCGCCACCGGCATTTTGTGCCGCTTTTAAAACATTGATCACACGTTCCGCTAATGGAAGATCAGCATATTCTTCAAAAGCTTTTGCCATTGCCGGAACTACTTTTTCGTTTTTCATCATATTGGCCTGAACGCTGTAATTCTCTCCTGTTATATGATCAGCAAATTTGATGTTCCTTTCACCGGTATGCGCAAAGGTATTTCCATCAGCATCTATAATGCCTACTTGCCGAAAGGCCTTACCTTCATCTTTTTGGGCGATCGTTTCAAACACTTCTTCCGGTGAAACTCCTTTTGCTAATAATGGAATTCCGCTTTGGCCATATTCTGTGTTGACAAAAGATTGCGTTGCGATTGCACCAACGCCGGCTTTTGCCCAGGGAACAACCGTTCCAACGGAAAACCAGTGACTTTGCACGCCAACGGCCATTTCACCAGTTTTAGCATCGCGAGCAACTATAGAATACGTATGCGCAAAAGCTTCATTATTTATTGTCTTTTGAGCTACTAAAGTATCGGCTGAAATGAAAAGTGCAAAACAACTTATTAAAAATAGCTTTCTCATTTATACAGGCATCGGTTTGACATCTTCGGCTACGACAACATCGCCTTCGGTAGCATTTTTTATCTCATCAATAGATACATCCGGCGCGTGTTCAATAATTCTAAATTGGTCATCTATAATATCTAATACCGCCATATTTGTAACGATCTTGGTCACACAATGGACGCCGGTCAAAGGCAACTGACACTTTTTAAGCAACTTAGAAGCTCCCTTTTTATTAGTATGCATCATAGCGACGATGATGTTCTTTGCGGAACCTACCAGATCCATCGCGCCGCCCATTCCTTTGACGAGCTTGCCCGGGATCTTCCAGTTGGCAATATCGCCATTCTGTGCTACTTCCATTGCGCCAAGAATCGTGAGACCAACGTGTTGCCCGCGGATCATCCCAAAGCTCAGGGAAGAATCAAAAAAACTGGAACCCGGCAACGCGGTAATGGTCTGTTTACCGGCATTGATCAAATCTGGGTCAACTTCATCTTCCTTAGGGAAAGGTCCCATTCCTAAAATACCGTTTTCACTTTGAAATTCTACATCTATATCATTACGCACATAATTAGCGACCAGGGTAGGAATGCCTATTCCCAGATTGACGTAGTATCCGTCGCGGACTTCTTTTGCAATACGTTTTGCAATTCCTTCTTTATCTAACATAAGTTGTTTTTTTATGATCTTGTGGTTCTTTTTTCTATTCGTTTTTCATAGCGTTCTCCTTTAAAGATCCGCTGAACGAAAATTCCCGGAATATGAATAAAATTAGGGTCTAATTCTCCTGGCTCCACCATCTCTTCTACTTCTGCAACGGTGATTTTTGCTGCTCCGCACATATTGGGATTGAAATTTCTAGCGGTTCCCTTGAAAATTAAATTCCCATGAACATCTCCTTTCCAGGCTTTTACAAAGGCAAAATCAGCTTCAAAGGCTTTTTCCATAATATGCGGCTTGCCATTGAAATCTCTAACTTCTTTTCCTTCAGCGACTTCCGTTCCATAGCCGGCCGGCGTGTAAAATGCTGGAATTCCGTTTTGTGCCGCTCTACAACGCTCTGCTAAAGTTCCTTGCGGAACCAGGTCAACTTCGAGCTCACCGGAAAGCATTTGCCGTTCAAATTCCGCATTTTCTCCCACATAAGACGAGATCATTTTTTTGATCTGATTTTTCTTGAGCAGTAAACCCAGCCCAAAATCATCAACGCCGGCATTGTTGGAGATGCAGGTAAGCCCTTTTATATTGCGCTTTACCAGTTCAGCGATACTGTTCTCAGGGATACCGCTAAGGCCAAATCCGCCCAGCATCAGCGTCATATTATCCTGTACGCCTTCCAGCGCATCTTCTACGCTATTGACTTGTTTTTTGATCATTCCTTAAAATTTCTTTGAAATTAATGATTTTTTCATCTATAAGCAATAAATTTTGCGAATTACATAAGCTTATTTTCCGGTGCTACCAAATCCGCCGTCACCGCGCACACTGTTTTCCAGTTGTTCCACTTCTACAAAATCTACTTTTTGATATTCGGCGATGACCATTTGCGCGATTCTATCGCCGTTATTGATCGTAAATTCTTCTTGTGATAGATTGATCAAGATCACACCGATCTCCCCGCGATAATCGGCATCAATGGTTCCGGGTGCGTTGAGAACTGTAATGCCTTTTTTTAGTGCCAAACCGCTACGTGGACGAATTTGTGCTTCATAGCGCGTAGGTAATTCCAGGAACAATCCGGTTTTCACTAACTGACGTTCCATAGGTTGCAATTTTATTTCTTCCGATAATTTTGCTCTCAGGTCAAACCCGGCGGAATCTTCAGTAGCGTATTTTGGCAATGGATGATCTGATCGATTGATAATTCTAATTTTCTGCATTTATTTTGATTTAGTATTGATGATCTGTTTTATTTCTTTTGCTTCTTGCTGATAAAATAGGGCTCCTAAAATAATAAAAAGCAATATTCCCCAGAGCCATTGACTTTCTAAATAATAGAAATGAAAAGCTGCAAAAGAGGTAGTTATAAAGATATAAAGGATCAACTTCTTTTGAGCGAAAGGTATGTTGTAATACTTTCTGCTAAAGAGATAAGATAAGATAACCATCGAACCATAAGCTACCAATGTGGCAAAAGCCGACGCATAATAGCCATAAATGGGAATAAAGATAAAGTTGATCAGCAGTGTAAGTGCTGCGCCTATTCCAGAGATGATCGCGCCAAAATAAGTCCGATCGGTCACTTTATACCAGACCGATAAGTTGTGATAAATGCCCAAGCATAGATTGGCTAATAATACTATCGGTACGATCTGAATGGCTTCATAATAACCTTCGCTTCTGATCAATAATCGCTTGAGCCATTCTATGTTGATGATCACAAACAGCAAGATCAGGCAACCGGCGATCACAAAGTATTTGGTGATCTGTGCATACGTTCTTTTTGGATCCTTAGCGGTAGATTGTTTAAAGTAAAACGGTTCGATCCCTAAGCGAAAAGCGGTGGCAAATAGGGTCATGAACATGGCTAACTTGTAGCAAGCTGCATATTTTCCCACTTCTTCCTGAGCGATATCTTGCGGTAATAGATAATTAAGTAAAATTTTATCCATTGTTTCATTCACGGTAAAAGCTAATCCGGCTACTAAAACCGGCCATGAATAGCCTAGCATTTTTTTAACCAGTGCTTTATCCAGTTGGAAATTCAGATTTCTGTAAAACGGCAGCATCAATAAAAAGGTAAACGCGCTGGAGATAAAAATCGATAAGAAGACATAATAGATCAAATCATCGGGTTTATAGTAGGGTTCTAGAGCCGGAATCCATTTGATCAAATTCTCGAAGTAAAGCAGAAATAGGATGTTCAAACCTAAATTCAAGGCAACATTTAAGATCTTGATGATGGAAAACCGAATGGGCTTTTCCTCCGCACGGAGAAAGGCAAAGGGAATGACGCAAAGCGCATCCAGAAACAAAATACCACAAACCAATTGGATGATCTTAACCGGAATATCCGTTAGATCGCTGATCGTATTTTGATTCAAAAGCAACAGGATCAGAAATAGGCTACTTGACAGAACCAATGTCCAGGCGCTGGTATTTTTTACTTTTTGGGGATCACGCTCTTTCGTAAAGAACCGGAAAAAAGCGGTTTCCATGCCATAGGATAAAATGATGTTTAGAATGATGATGTAGGAGAACACGAGAGAGATGATGCCGTAGTCGCTTTCTTCAAAAACATCGGTATAAAGCGGCACCAGTAAAAAATTGAGCATCCTGGGCAATACCGTTGCGATCCCGTAGATGAATGTTTGCTGGAAAAGTCGCTTATAAACGTTCAATAGCTAGATTTAAAATAGCCGTAAAGGTAATGACTTTGGCAAGCTTTGCCAATGTGGTCTCTTTTCGTCAATGTTGGAAAATGAGGACAAGTTCAAAACCACCTTTTTTCTTAAGAGATATCGTCGTTTGCGGAGAGGAAAAGACTATTACATTATTCCATTTTGGCCTATGCTGAACAATCGTAAAAGTGCATATTAACAGCCAGGTCTGGTTTTTTTTGTTTTCATTCGCTTTTAGAACTTATAGTGATAACGCCTCAAAAAAAAAAGGTCTACAACTATTGTTATAGGTTTTGTTTTGCACACCAAATTGATATGCTTTCGAACCAAACCATCAAATATTCAAAAAGTTAGCTTCTCAAAAATTAGATTAAACTTCATTTTAGAAAATAAAATATTCCTTGACATAAAATAAGAGGGTGTAATTTAAACTCTGTCTAAAATTTATTAACTTAAGACATTTAGTTTAGTTTCCACAAATTATACATACATTTGTAGCATTTTTCATAAGGTATATATATTGTACTCTAGTTAAAGATCATAACAATTAAATTATTTGATTAACAATTAGAAGAACTTTAATTTTAGCAATAGTATACTCGAGTGTCAACTAAAAAAAGTTTTTTGTTAAATTATCTCAACAGTTAAAATTAAAATTTCTGGGATTAGTATTTGTTGATTACTTTAAATGCTTTATGAGACCAAATCTATACTTAAATAAGCTGTATTTATTATATGTATTGATTTTTTTGTCATTTTCATACAGTTTATTCTCTCAAGATCACGTATCAAGCTACAAACACTTTTCAATTAATGATGGACTAGCTGACAATTCAATATTAGATATAATAAAAGATCAAAATGATATAGTGTGGATTGCAACCAAAAAAGGTCTTTCGCGCTTTGATGGTTTAAATTTTATTAATTTCAATTACGAAAATTCATCAGTTTTTTTTAAAAGTAATCGTATAGACAAACTATACAGGTCTTCAAATTTTTTATACCTTTTATCAAAAAGAGAAGGTTTAATAAAGCTTAATACTATTACAATGGAATTCAAGCGAATTTCTCATAAGGGTATTGAATCTATTGATATTGTAGGAAACACAAGTATTTTGTTATTTAGTAATGGCGAACTCGTTGTTAAAGAGAAAGGTACGATAAAAGCAAAAAGAGTTTTTACTCAAACTCAAAATGGTGAGGTTGTTTTTTTTAATAATAAAATCTATTGTTCAATAGAGGGGAGAGGAATACAAGTTTTTGATTTAAAACTCAATAAGCTAAAGCAGATCAAACTACCTTATAAAGTAAATTCTAATTCACTTATAAAGTCAAAACAGTATGGATTAGTTTATAACTCAGAAGATTCAGTTTATGTTGTTGATGACAAAGATAAGTTTAGAGTTCACCCAGGAATGATGGATTTTAAAAATGTGAATTATTTTAAAGAAGATATAAAAGGTATGCCACTTTTTATAAAAAACAATTTAGCACATTATTCTATAAATGACAAATTGATAGTTCAATACTTCGAAAATATTCAGAATATTGAATTGCGGTCAATTTTGAGATTGAATGATAATTCATTTGTCATAGGAACTAACCAGGGTTTGATTTTATTGGGCTACCATAAAGAAATATCTCACTCTATTCCAGATTATAACCCGAAGTCTAATAACGAAATTAGGGTAAGACGTAAGATAGTTGAAGACAAAAACGGTCACTTGTACTTTTTAGGTTATCCTGGACTAGTTAAGTTAAAAAAGGGAGAAGCAGAACTGCTAAATAAGACCCCTTTTCCTAGTTATGATGGCCTAATTAAAGACGGTACGATTTATTTTACAACCGAAGGTGCAGGTTTTTATAGCTATTCAATACACAAGGATAAATTTAAAAAACATATAACGGCTGATCTTAAAGAAAATGATTTTTCAATTCATATATCTATTTATAACGATGATATTCTTCTTATAGCCGGAAAGAATGGTATAGTTTTATATAATATTTCAAAACAAGAGAGTAAGGCTTTCAGTCTTGGTGATGGGATCATTGTTTATGATGTTGAATTTAACAAAGACCAACAATTATACTATGCAGCTACCAATCAAGGTTTAATTCCATTTTCTTTAGATTATTTTAAAGGCATACAAAAAAAAGAAATGACCCATAGTCAGGATATCACTACAAAAGATATCCTATTGTTGCCTGATATGGAACAAGTTTGGCTTGCTACAAATGAAGGTCTATTTATCAGAGATTTAAATTCTTTAAGATTAATTAATACCTATAACACTAAAAAAGACCTTACTGATAATACAGTAGCTGGAATGCTTAGAGTAAATGATAAAGTGTGGGTGTCAACTTTTTATGGAATCACTATCTATGATTTATCGAATAACACGATCAAAAAAATAACACAAGCCACAGGACTAAAGAATATAGAGTTCAATTATAAATCTTTTTGTTTGAGGAGTAATGGAAACCTTGTTTTTGGAGGACTTAATGCCTTTGAAGAATTTGATTTACAAATACTTGATAATGATAAACTTATATCTGATTTTAAAATATCTGCTATTCAGAAAGTAAAACAATCCAAGGAAGAATGGTATCAATATTCTCAAGAAGATCTGAATAAGTTGGATTTTAAAACTGGTGTGGAAGAACTAAAAATCTATCTTTCAAACAAAGATTTTGCTGAAATAGATAATTACAGATTTGTTTATTCTATAAATAACCAAGAAGATGTACAAGTTCAAAACAACATTATAAATATTTCTAGTTTATCTTATGGGAGTCATTCACTAATTATAAAAATGTTCGACAAGGTTGGTGTTAAAGTAAACGAAAAAGCAATTGAATTAATTGCATTTGTTCCTTTTTACAAAAGAACATCTTTCTTTCAATTATTAGTGGTGGTTCTCTTTGTTATTATAGTACTTTTAATAATCTTAGGATTTTATACATTTAAATTTCATAGACGTTCTAAACTTATAGAAATTCAAACCAAAAATCAAATAGCTATGGATCTTCATGATGAAGTGGGTAGTTTATTAACAGGTCTTTTGATGCATACAGAATCAACAAAAGCTGAAAAATTAAACCATTATAAAATAAAGACAGGGCTTAACCGAGCTCTTTTTAGTTTAAGTAATTATATTAATTCCCATAATCGAAGTAAGATAAGCATAAGCAGTTTAGAGTATGAGCTTCGAGAATTTTTATTTCAAAATATAGATCAAACAAAAATTAAGCTAAACATCAATACAAAAGAATACAAGGATGTTTTAATTCCTGGTAAGCTTTATCGTGATATGAAATTATGTTTTTTTGAAGCTGTTAATAACAGTAAAAAACATGCTTATTGCAAGGTTTTAAATGTTGATTTTAGTTACGAGAACCAAATTTTAAAAGTTAGGTTAGAAGATGATGGTATTTTAGAATCTACCGATGATCTTGAAGGAAATGGTAATGGTATAATGAATTTGAAAAATCGAACATCTAGTAATAAAGGAAAAATAAAATTCAGTATACCTGAAAAAAAACGAGGTTTAATTATAGAATTTATATTTTTTTTAAAATGAAAAAGGTAGTAATCATAGAAGATGACATTGAAATGGCTAGATCAATGCAGAAAATTATTAATGTATTAACTTCTTATTATTGTAATCATACATTCAATAACCCACTTCAATTCATTAAATCACCAGTAAAAGCAGATATCTATCTATTAGATATAATGATGCAAGAGTTGAATGGTATTCAAATGATAAATAGAATACTTGAACTATATCCAGATTCTCAGATTATTATAAATTCAATAAGAGATGATAGTAATACTATTTTTGAAGCGCTTAGGCATGGCGCTTCAGGATATATCGATAAGAAAAGTTTCAAGATGAATTTTCTAAATGTATTTGAATCTGTTCAAAATGGAGGGGCCTACATGACTCCAAAAATTGCAAAAATAGTTGTTGAATCCTTTAAGATGAAAAATAAATATAATAATCAACTTAGTCCTAGAGAACAAGATATAGTCAACGGTATATTGGATGGTTTTAGTTATAAGCTTATTGCAGAAAAGTATGGTATATCTATAGACAATGTACGTATGAATATTAAAAGAGTTTATCGAAAGCTTAATATTAATAGCAAAGGTCAATTGTTCAAATTGTTTGCTTACAATAATTAAATGATATTCGTTTATTTTATAACTCATACTCCCTTTAATATTTTTCACGCATTTTTCTATAATACCATCATTTCTTTAGACCAGTTTCAGTTGTTTATTAGTTGAATTTTCAGGCTGCATTTTTTATTCTTTACTATAGGTTTTTCATTTATTCCTTGGTCATTTCTATTATGGTATTTATCCATCCATTTCTTTATTCCTCTATACAAGCTTATACCATCTTCAGCTGGATTTAAATAAATGTGTTGATACTTTATCGTTCTCCAAAAACGTTCGATCTTGATGTTATCTAAAGCTTCTCCTTTACCATCCATACTGATTTTTATGCCTTCACTTTTAAGCAATTCCACATAGTCTGAACAAGTGAATTGACTTCCTTGACCAGAGTTTAGTATTTCAGGCTTACCATAGGTTTTTATGGCTTTTCTCACAACTTCTAAGCTTGCTCGTGCATTAAGGTGTTGGATACTCCCCAACTCTTAATAGCTCTACTGTAAACATCGATAATGGCCGTTAGATGCATAAACGCTTTACGCATTGGGATGTAGGTAATATCTACCTCCCAGACTTGATTTGCACGCTCTAACTTCAAGTTCTTTAAAAGATAAGAATGGATATATTTTTTCTCTCCCAGCACGGTTAAATGTCTTCTAAGATAAATAGGACGAATGTCAGCTTTACGCTTTAAACGTCTTATTGGTTCATAAATCGCTTTTATCCCTTTTTATCTGCTAATATAGATTGCATAGTTAGAACACCAGCTGTTGGTTCTTCTAAGATATGTTTATACATATTCCGTATCATTTCCAGGTTCTCTGGTTTTTCACTTACAGTTTTATAGTACAGGCTACTTCTGGACAGATCTAAGAGCTCGCATTGCTTCCTTATGCTTAAAGAGCTATTGTTTTGGTTGATGATCAATTTCTTTTTCATCCCAATAGATCCAATTTTTTAAATAATACCGCTCTACTTCAAGCTTACTGATCTTAGCATAAAGTTTGTCTAAATCAACTTGTTCATCTTTGTGTTTAGATGATTTTTTTTTAAAACTCTTGCTTCCATTGACTAATTTGGTTAAGGTGCAATTCAAAACGCTCCGCTAGTTCTGATAAGCTATAGCGCTTTTTTAAAGCCTCTAAGGCGACTTTTTGTTTTAAATTCTTAGGTGAACCTGCCCGTCCGTCTGGCGGGTTTTCTTTGTGATTTTCTCATATTTTTCATTATTTAAAGTTGATAATTTTTTTAACTTAACAAACGGTCTAATTTTGTAGAGGTGTTATATATTTTTTTATGTTTTTTTAATTTTTATGGCTTTTAAAAATGTTAAAATTTAATTAAAAACCACGTTTGTTACATTAAAATGTAACTGTGGAATTATTGCTAACAAGATTAGATCCAATATTTTTGTTTTGTGTAATTCATTTACATTATTATAACATAATTACGTCATGAAAAATTTATTTACTAATCTATTTTCCACTTCAACAAAATTGGGTGCTAAGTTAATCGTTGTTACAGGGGCTACCGCCCTCGCAGCAACCGTAACTTACCAGGTATACAACAGTGACTTTTTTGGAGATAATACATCTGCAGTTCAAGCCATGTCTACAAGTTCTAATCCTGACTCTGATAGCGATGGTATTCCTGATGTTGATGATCTTGATGATGATAACGATGGAGTTCCTGATATTGAAGAGTGTTCCCCGCTTAATAAACGCTTGAAATACGAGTTCTTTGATTTCGTGCCTAATGGCGATACAGTTGATAATATTCCAACTACAAATCCGGATTTTACAGGTGAAGCTTCAAATTTTGATGTGAGTGCTCTTGCTGACGAACTTACTGGAGATAAAAATTCATTTTCTATTCGCTATACGGGTCATATATATATAGATGAAACTGACGACTATACTTTCTTCTTAAGATCAGATGATAATTCCAAGATCAATATAGATGGCTCTGAAGTTGTAGCTACTGGTTATACTTCAACTTTTATCCCAGGATATGTAAACTTAACTAAAGGCTTCCATACAATTGAGATATTATATTTTGAAAATAGTGGTGCAGAAAATTTAAGTGTGAAATACCACGGATATGGTGAGCCTTCTAAAACTTTACCATTCTCTTTATTATACACAGATGAATGTTCAACTATAGATACTGACGGTGATAGCATTCCAAATAGCTTAGATTTAGATAGCGATGGAGATGGTTGTAGCGATGCACTAGAAGCTGGAGCTACAACGGATACAACTGACGATTTTAGTTTTCCTGCATCCAGTGTAGGGAGCAATGGTTTATCTAACTCAGTGGAGAGTGCTATAGATAGTGGAGAAATTAATTATACATCTCTTTACAGCCCTTATGCTGTTTCAGATAGCATTGCAGTTTGCACTGATACTGATGGAGATGGTGTTTTAGATATAGCAGATATAGATGATGATAATGACGGAGTGCCCGATAGTTTTGAACAAACGGATGTTTGTGAGTTTGTTGGGCCTGAATATGATTTTGAATCTGGTTCCATTACTAGTGATTGGTCTCAAACGACTAATTTTATAGCCTCTTCTTCACCAACTTTAGGGTCTTATTCTGCCGGCAGCGAAAATAACGCCTCTATAGATGCTGTGCTTAGCCCTGCCGTATTGGAAGGCGGAGCTCGTCCTGAATCATTTGAGTTTTACTGGCAAGAAACGACGTCTCAATCTGGTTGGACTGGTCAATTTATAAATAGCTTCGATGAAGTAGAACTTGAGATTGGCTCAGATAACCCAGAGTGGAAAGTGAAAGACGGTTCTGGTACTTCAACAATTTATAACGGAGATGGCTACGATAGATGGATACACTATAAATTCACTTTCGATTGGCAAAACGGGCAATACACCTATTATATGGAAGATTTGTCTTCAGGCCACATTGAAACAGGAACAAGAGATCTCGATTATAACCTTGATATTACTGAGTTTAGAATTAATGACTCTAAATGGGGTAGTGCCGATTATTTATGGATAGACAATATCAAAATTGGAATGTCAAAATTCTGTGGAGATATAGATACGGACGGTGATGGAACACCAGACCATTTAGACTTAGATACCGACGGAGATGGTTGTAGCGATGCTCTAGAAGCAGCCGCCACTACAGACGACACCGATAATTTTGCCTTCCCTAACTCAGGGGTAGGAAGCAATGGTCTAGCAGATGCCTTAGAAACCAGTCCTGATAA
>Ga0209923_1000127_pt1 | contig 17716 bp, 19 predicted proteins | sample SalPon1_A_H2O_MG_FD_185696 | JGI IMG/M metagenome (GOLD analysis project Ga0209923, IMG submission 185696) | Salt pond water microbial communities from South San Francisco under conditions of wetland restoration - Salt Pond MetaG R1_A_H2O_MG... | ecosystem: Environmental > Aquatic > Non-marine... | reverse complement strand
ATGAACGTCAAAGATGGTTTTGCTCTTAAAAATGCACTTCAAAAAGGATATAAGATCTGTATCATCTCCGGCGGTAATAATCCCGGTGTGGAAAAACGCTTAGCGAATCTGGGCGTTCAGAAGATCTTTATGAACGTAAAAGACAAAATGACTTGTTTAGATGAGTTTGTTTCACATGAGAATTTAGACTTAGAACATGTTGCTTTTATGGGCGATGATCTGCCGGATTATCATGTCATGCAAAAATCTGGCTTAGCAGTTGCACCGCAAGATGCCGTGCCGGAAATAAAAAAAATTGCAGATTATGTGTCTCATCTGAGCGGCGGCAATGCCTGCGTTAGAGATTTGATCAGGCAGGTATTAAGCGTACAGGAAAATTGGTTTAAACCATAAATATGGGTCTTTTCAAGTTGATGCGACCGTTAAACCTTGCCTTTTTAGGTATTTCTCTCTTACTTGTTCATTATTTTTTAATGGCCGCATTAGCGAATGATAGCTTATTATCTACAACCGATTTTTTGATTTTCCTTACGTCTTCATTATTAATGGCTGCCGGTGGTTATGTTATTAATGACTATTTTGATATAGAAACGGATAAGATCAATAAACCAAAACGATTTCTAACAAATGCAACTTTCGCGCAAGTTAAAAATGCCTATAAAACGGGTGTTTTTTTATTATTTATAAGCATCCTGCTGGGTTTTACACTAGGTTATTCTGTAAAAAACTTTGGTTTTGGTTTTTTTTATGTATTCGCAGCCTTAGCTTTGATAATCTATTCTCAAAAACTAAAAAGACAAATGCTTAGCGGAAATATATTGGTTAGTCTGCTAACAGCATTTCCTTATTTGTTGCTATTTATGTTGATTGAACAGCAGGTTCAAGTCAGTTTATTAGTTTATAATATCTTCCTCTTTTTGATGATAATGTCTTTTCTCTTAAACATGATCAGAGAAATCATCAAGGACCTGGAAGATATGAACGGAGACTATGCTGCAGATCATGCAACCCTGCCTTTACAAATAGGTCGTAAGAGAACTCATTTTTTCATACAAACCTTGATAGGTATCACGATCATTGTTCTGGAAGGCTTGAGTTTGTTTTTTTTTCATTCTTACTGGCTTATTCTGTTTTTTGGATTAGGTGTGGGTTTACCGCTTATATATACAGCTTATGAAATTAGGAAAGTTTCTTTTTATAATGATTACAAAAAATTAAGTCGAATACTTAAACTATGTATGATGATAGGCTTACTCATTTTAACTTTTTCACCATCTATTTTAAAATTATGATAAAGGATATATTAAAAAATTACAAAATAACACTTGGCTCGGGTTCACCTAGAAGGAAAGCGCTCTTAAAAGATCTGGGATTAGATTTTGAAGTCAAAAAATCTAACGTAGAAGAAACTTTCCCAAAACACTTGATAGGCTCAGAGATTTCAGAATATCTGGTTAAGATAAAAGCCCTGAGCTTTGATCCACCTAATGAAAATGAGATCATCATCACCGGCGATACCATAGTTTGTCATCAAAATAAAATTTTAGAAAAACCAAAGGACAAAGCCGATGCCAGGCAAATGCTAAAAAGTTTATCCGGTCATCAGCATCAGGTGATTTCATCCTATTGCATTTATCATCGATCCGATTTTGAAGTCGTCAGCGACCAGACCGATGTGCATTTTAAAGTACTTACAGATCAGGAAATTGAACATTACATAAATAACTTCGAGATCTTTGATAAAGCCGGTGCTTATGCCATTCAGGATTGGATAGGGAAAATAGGCGTTAAAAAAATAAACGGATCATTTTACACGGTTGTGGGCATGCCTATACATTTAGTATATCAATCTTTGCAAGAAATTGCTCAATAGCTCAAAGGCTTGATTTAATCAAAGTTTTCTTATATTTGATGTATTGTATAATTTTAATTGCAAAAATGAACTCTACTAAAGAAATAATCAAAGAATTGAAAGAGCATTTGGTCAATAATTTTGGAAATGAGGTTAAAGATGTAATTTTATTTGGCTCTCAAAATTCAGGATCGGTTTTAGCAACTTCTGATTATGATGTGTTGATCATAATTGATAAAAAAGATTATACAAGTGCTGATAAAAGCAAAATATTAGATTTAAGTTACGACCTAAATTTAAAATATAATATTTTACTGGATATTCATATATTATCAACACAAGAAAAATACAGCAGGCGTGGTAATCAACCCATCTTTACAGATGCCTTAGAAACCGGATTATACGCATGATCTTTAAAAATGAAAATAGAAAAAGTATAGTTAAGTATAGATTCAGTCAAGCTAATGAAACTATTGTTGATGTAGAAATTTTAATTAACAATAATAGATTACGTTCAGCAGTTAATAGAATCTATTATGGAATGTTTTATGCATTATCGGCTCTCGCTATTTCCCACTCATTCAAAACTTCTAAGCATAGACAATTAATTGGCTGGTTCAATAAAAATTTCATCAAATCAGGTAAAATTGACCAAATCTATGGAAGATACCTGAATAAAGCTTATAACCTTAGGTCTGAAGGTGATTATGATGTTTATGTAAATTTTAATGAACAGGAAGTTCTTGAGTTATTTGATAATATTAAAGAGTTCATTCAACGGATTAGCAAATATTTAAATATAGAGTAACCAAAAAAATTAAAATGAAATTAATAACCTGTTTAAAATCAAACTACCTCATCCTTTTCTTGAGTATCAGCTTAGTTTGTAGCTGCCAACCATCAGCATCGGATGGAAATAAAAGTGCAATAAAAAATAATACGCCGGCTGAAAATCGGAATTTATCCGAAGAATTTAAAGAATACTGGTACAGCGGAAAAGCGGAGATCAGCAGCTATGAACTTACCCAATATAGATACGGCGAACCGCGACAAGGCAAAGCGGTCTTGATATTCGTATCAGAAGATTTCAATCCGAAGTTACAGGTGAAGGCGGATAATCCAACGGAAGAAAGTGTTTCCGTGCTCAAACTCAACAAAACCAAGGATTTTGCCACAGGCATTTATCCCTATCATATCATGGAAAGCACTTTCTCGCCGATCACTAAGAAAGCGCATGCGATAAAAACAGCCGCAAGTGTTCATGAATGGTGTGGTCAGGCGTATATGCAGATCAATAACCGAGATAAGCTCAATGTCAAGATCCATACGTATTTTGAATCTACCGCTGATCAGGAATTGCAATTAGATGAAGCTTTAATGGAAAATGAAGTTTGGAATTTATTACGGATCGATCCTACAGCTGAACTATTAGATGTAGAAAAAATGATCCCATCATTAGAATATCTGCGCTTGCGCCATCGGGAAGCAAAAGCCTATCCGGTTGATATAGCTCAAAGATCAACAGAAGACACACTGACCACAACTTTTGATTACACAACGCTCAACAGAACTTTAAAGATCAAGCAAGAAGCGGAGTTTCCTTATCAAATTTTAGACTGGCAGGAAAGCATCACCGAAAACGGAGAAACCAAAACAACATCGGCTAAGCGCTTAGAAGCCATTCGTTCTGCTTACTGGAACCAAAATAAACCCGAATTTTCCCGATTAAGAGACAGCTTGCAGTTGCCGCAATATGGAAAATAGAACCACGATTCTTTTTGAAGAAGAGCAAAAGTTTGATCAGAGATGGCTTTGGATTTTCCTCATTGTTGTTTCTGTTGTCATCTTAGCGGTTCAATTCAGTGTTTTCTTTAGTTCTTCTGTCGAAGCGTCTGGATTTGGATTCTATTTCTCACTGTTCAACGTTTTTTTGGTCATAGGCTTGATCTGGCTCTTTAGCGTTATGAAATTAAAAACGAGGATAGATAAGGAAAAGATCGAAGTGAAGTTCTATCCTTTTGTCCGCAAAGAAGTCAAATGGGAAGTCATTAAGAAAGCAGAAGTCATCGATTATGGTTTCGTAGGCGGTTGGGGCATTCGGCTTTGGACAAAATACGGCACGGTTTATAACGTTAAAGGGTCAAAAGGCTTGTTTATTCAGACAAATGATAACAAGCAATTTTTAATAGGAAGCCAGCGGTTTGAAGACTTGGAGAATTTAATAAAAGCTAGAAAAATAAATAATATTTAAAATGTATCAGTACCAAGATTGAGTTTCTTCTGTAATGATATCCTTTAATAATCTTTTATTGTCAGGTAAATTATTTCTGGCAATTTGCCATAATAATTGATGATCCATTCCAAAATATTCATGAGCTATTAAATTTCTAAGACCATACATTTTATCCCATGGCATATTATTGTACTTCACCTTTATTTCTTGTAGAACATGTTTTGCAGCTTCACCAATTACTTAAAATTCCGAACTATAACATCTATAAGTAAATTATCATTCTCAAAATCATCGAATTTTTTATTATCAATGTAAGATTCGATTCGCTCGATATGATTTTAGCAATTGGTTTTCGAGTTTTCAGTTAACGTGGCACGCATCTTAAAACCTAGCCAATAAGAATTTGAAAGAGCACATGCAAAAGGGATTTTTGATAGATGATGAGCGGCTATAAAGTTTTTTTTATAATGTCTTACCTTTTATGCGCAAAACCCTAATCGTTTCTTAGATTAGAGCAATTAAGGGGGTTTTTAGTAATTTTGAGAAAATTCATTTAAATGGAACAAGAAAGATACAATTATTCTGCAGAAAAAAAATTGATGTATTTCGAGTTCTTTAGTATTGGTCCAAAAGGTCAGGTTAAAAAGATTATTGAATTTTCGGAAACAAACATAAAGGATGTTTATAATTTAGCTTTTGGTGATTTTGATGAAAAAACTCAACAAATAAGTGACACTATCGTCACAAATATATGGTGATAGCTTAAAAGTACTCGCAACTGTAGCATCTTCTGTTTATGCTTTTACAGCGAAAGGACCTGAAGCCTGGGTTTTTGCAGCAGGAAGTACTGATGTTAGAACAAGATTATATAGAATGGGATTAACCAACAACTTGGCAGAGATATCAAAAGACTTTAATGTTTATGGTTTAAAGGAAGATCAATGGGAAGACTTCTTGATAGGAGATGATTATGAAGCTTTTTTAGTTAAACGAAAATAATTATTTTTGTTATATGAAATTAGATGAATTAAATAAAAGAAAAACACCGATTGTAAAAATCGACAAAGAGCTCGAAAAGTATAGAGGCGAAATTCTTTTTCCTAAAAAACTCAAGAAAGCAAACGAAATTCTTGAGCGTGTTGGCTTACCCAAAGCATAAAAGGTAAAAACTTTAAACTTACCAACAACTCAAGATGGATTGTTTTTAGTTGATTTTCTTCTGTTTTGTAATAAAATTGATGAAAACGTTTAAATGTAGTTTTGAGATGCTTTACCTACCTTAAGTTCTTAAAATATTGGCACTTTACCCATTTTACTACCGAATTATAGTATGTTACATTACATTATAAATTTTCAACTTCTAAATTAAACCGCTTCACTTTTCCAAGATCCTCCACACCCCATTCTTTTTAAATATATTTGGAACAAAAAACCAGATGCGTAGCATTTTATTTATATTAATAGCTGTTTTCTCATTCCCAAAAGCTTTTGCACAAAAACCGCAACCGCCGGATGCTTATCAAATAAAACAAGGTCTTAGATCGCTCAATTTCTTAGGAAAAGTGATGTATGTCGCAGCACATCCGGATGATGAGAATACCGGTATGATCGCTTATTTTGCTAATAAATATGGCGCATCAACGGCTTATCTATCTCTAACGCGCGGCGATGGCGGTCAGAATTTGATAGGTCCGGAATTGTCAGAGAAATTAGGCGTTATCAGAACGCAAGAATTATTAGCAGCAAGACGGATAGACGGCGGTCGCCAATTTTTCACAAAAGCGATTGACTTTGGGTATTCTAAAAAAGCATCAGAAACCTTTGAAGTTTGGGGAAAAGACAGGATCTTAGCTGATGTGGTGGAAGCCTTTAGAAGTTTTCAGCCCGATATTGTGATCAATAGATTTGACCATCGATCGCGCGGAAGAACACACGGTCATCATACGGCTTCCGCGATTTTAAGCGAAGAAGCATTTCATATTTCAGCCGATAAAGATAAGTTTACAGACCAACTTGATGAATTGACCACCTGGCAACCTAAACGCCAATTCTTCAATACTTCCTGGTGGTTTTATGGTAGCAAAGAAGCTTTTAAGAAAGCCGATATGTCAGATTTCTTAAAGTTCGATATCGGGAATTACTTCCCGCTTCGTGGTTTATCAACGAATGAAATCGCTGCTGTAAGCAGAAGTCAGCATAAATCGCAAGGATTTGGGAACATCAGTGATCGCGGCGAAGAATTTGAATATATCGAATTGATCAACGGACAAATGCCAAAAAAGAATGATCCGTTTGAAGGTATTGATACCAGTTGGTCGCGAATAGAAGGCGGAAAAGCCATCGGAGAAATACTCGATCCTTTGATTGAGAAAATCAACTATGAAAAACCCTGGCGGATCGTCCCTGATCTGGTAGAAGCTTTTCAGTCGATCAAAAAACTACCTAATGAACACTGGCGAGAATTAAAAACCCAACAGATCAAATCCTTGATTCGCGATTGCTTAGGCTTATATATGGAAGCAACAGCTGTAAAACCTTACGCTAATCCGGGTCAGGAGATCGATCTGGATATTGAAGTGACAAATCGTAGTAAGCTTGACATAAACTTAAAAAAGGTGAAATTAACCGGAAACGCTGATCTACAACCTAACAATACATTAATTGGAAATGAGCAGTATCTAAAAACGTTGCGGTTTGAACTTCCTGAAGACGTCAATTATTCAACGCCATATTGGCTTGAAAACACACCGGGAATGAGTATTTATGACATCTCTAAGGATCAATCTGCGTTACAACCAGTAAGTGAAGATCAGCTTAACGTGATTTTCACTTTAAGAATAAATGATGAATTGATCAGTTATAAAGAACCTATTGTTCATAAATATCGCGATCGCGTAGCCGGCGAGGTGATCGATCCGTTTTTTATTCTGCCTAAAGTGGCCTCATCGTTTAAGAATGAAGTGGAGATCTTTAAGAACAAAACTACCAAAAAAGTAGAGGTCAAACTCAAGAGTTTTACGTCTAATGTGAATGGAGAACTCAGCCTGAAAAACATAGATGATTGGAAAGTGACACCGGAATTTCATGAGGTGAATTTTGATAAAAAGGAAGATGAGATGAGCTATTCCTTTGAGGTGAAACCTGGTTCTACTGATCAGGTTCAACCTAAGATAGAATTTACCACAGAAGATGGAAAAAGGATTGATAAGAAGCTAGTGACCCTAGATTATGATCATATTCCTAAGCAAAAGCTGGTGTTGGATCATTCAGCGCAATGGGTCAACTTGCCTATCAAAACAATACCTAAAAAAGTGGCTTATATTCCCGGCGTTGGCGACTTTTTACCGGATGCATTAGAAAATTTAGATTATGATGTAAGTGTGATCCCTATAGAAAAAGTATCGGCTGAAAAACTAAGTGCATTTGATGTGGTCGTTCTGGGCATTCGTGCGTACAATGTCCACGAAACCTTAAAATTTAAAAATGAGATCTTATTTGATTTCGTAGAAAATGGCGGAAAACTGATCACGCAGTATAATAAAGATCGGAACTTGGTCACGAAAAAATTAGCTCCTTATTATTTACAGTTGTCTTATGATCGTGTGACGGAAGAAACTGCCGATGTGCAAATATTGGATAAAGATCATCCCGTTTTTAATCGACCGAATGAAATTACATCAGCTGATCTTGATCATTGGGTTCAGGAGATCGGCTTGTATTTTCCAGATGATTGGTCAGATAAATTTAAACCGCTCTTAGCGGCGAATGACACCGGCGAAGAAACAAAAAAAGGCATTCTTCTGGTGGCAGAACACGGTAAGGGGAAGTTCATTTACACCGGATTGAGCTTGTTCAGGCAATTACCGGAAGGCGTTCCCGGAGCATACCGATTATTAGCCAACTTAATCGCTTACTGATGATCAACTGGAAAGAACATAAGATCTATATTATCATGTTATTTTTCAATGTTTTATACGTTATGTTCTTCTTGTGGATCAGTGCTAATTTTAATTGAAGCTATGAGTTTGATCGATGCCATTGTTCTCATTTCCACGCTTGCTTTTATCGTAGCTTATGGCAGTTATAAAACACGTGGAAGTAAAAACGTAAAAGACTATTTAAAAGGCGGCAATACGTCAAATTGGTGGACAGTTGGACTTTCCGTGATGGCAACACAAGCCAGCGCGATTACTTTTTTATCTACGCCTGGACAAGCTTTTAATGACGGACTAGGATTTGTTCAATTCTATTTTGGTTTGCCTATCGCTATGGTGATCATTTGTCTGGTATTTATTCCTATTTATCATAAGTTGAACATCTATACCGCTTATGAATATTTAGAAAGCCGGTTTGATCTGAGAATGCGAACGTTTACGGCTATTCTTTTCCTGATACAGCGCGGCTTAGGCGCCGGAATTACCATTTTTGCACCATCTATCATCTTATCAGCGGTTTTAGGTTGGGATCTTTTTACACTGAATATTATCATTGGCGTTTTAGTGATTATTTACACGTTTTCCGGCGGAACGAAAGCGGTAAGCGTTACGCAAAAACAGCAAATGGCGGTCATTTTCAGCGGAATGTTCATCGCGTTCTTTTTGATCATCGATTATCTGCCGGATGATATTACTTTTAATAAAGCATTAAAAATAGCTGGTTCCAGCGGAAAAATGGACGTTTTAGATTTTTCTTTCAATTTTGATGATCGCTACACATTTTGGAGTGGCATTATAGGCGGTAGTTTTTTAGCACTTTCCTATTTTGGGACAGATCAAAGTCAGGTGCAACGCTATTTATCAGCATCTTCCGTAAAACAAAGCCAAATGGGTTTGATCTTTAACGGCTTTCTCAAAGTTCCCATGCAATTCTTCATTCTGTTGGTCGGCGTGATGGTATTCGTGTTTTATCAATTTAATCCAGCACCGCTAAACTTCAATCCGGCAGCGACAGAAGCTGTGGAAAACTCGTCTTATCAAGAAGAATATGATCGGCTGGAAAAGAAATTGCAAACTATCCAAACGGAGAAAAGATCTGCGGCTTATCAATTTTCCCAGTTTTCAGACAAAGATGTATCGGAAAAAGAAAAACTACAATCTCGGGTAAACCAATTAAATACTCAGGAAGATCAATTAAGAGATAAGGCGCGATCATTGATCACTCAAGCTGATGAATCGGTAGAAACCAATGATAAAGATTATGTGTTTATCCATTTTATCCTGAATAATTTGCCTAAAGGATTGATCGGTTTATTACTGGCGGTCATCTTATCGGCGGCGATGTCATCAACCGCTTCAGAATTGAATGCGCTGTCATCTACCACAACTATGGATTTGTTCAAGCGTTATCGAAAAAAAGAAGATACGGATGCTTATTTTTTGAATAGCTCTAAGGTTTTCACGTTGATGTGGGGCATTTTTGCGATCATCGTTGCCTGTGCCGCACCATTGTTTGATAATTTGATCCAGCTGGTCAACATTGTAGGCTCGATATTCTACGGGAATGTTTTGGGAATATTTCTCTCTGCTTTTTTTATCAAGTATATAAGATCGCGCGCTATTTTTATCGCCGGCATCATCACCCAAGCCATAGTAATTATGGCTTGGTGGTTTGATTGGATGCCTTATTTGTGGTTAAACTTATTAGGGTGCTTTTCTGTGATCCTAATTGCTCTATTGATACAAAGTTCACAGAAAAATTGATACTACATCGCGCCCCATTCTTTGAGCGATTCCTTGTTCATTTTGACGTAGGCATCATTGCCGGCTGCTTTCGCTTTTTTAAGCGATTGTTTAGCAACTTTTACAGCACCTTTCTTATCGCCGGCTTTCGCATAGATCAATGATTGCTGGCGTAACATCCAGAATGGTGCATCATCCATTTTATCCATCGCCTTATCGATCCATTCTTTTGCTTGCTTGATATCTTTATCCTGAGAATAATAATAACCGGCCGCTGAATAATATTCTGTAGCGGTTGTTCCTTTCATCGCCTGGTCAATAGATGCCATCACCGCTTGATCAGTTGGCACTTCAATAGGTATCTCTACCATTGTATTTGCCCAGACCATTTCTAAATGCCCTTTGTTAGCTGATAAGTTATCAAAAGATATACGGAAGGTTTCCTGCGTTCTTTCAATTTTCTGAACATCGACAGTTACCTGAGCAGCGATTTTATCTTCATTCCATTTTTGTGGTGTTCCCCAATTATCTGTTTTTATATAGAAATAAACTTCCCATTGAGATTTCATTGGTTTTGTATAAATGGCATAGCTGCCTTTCTCGATATCGTTGCCTAAGATGGTCACATTATCTGAAAATTCAATGATCGTATTCTCATTGGCTCCGGTTCGCCAAACTTTACCGTAAGGAACGAGGTCGCCAAAAATCGTTCTTCCTCTCATGGAGGGTCTTGAATACTCCACGCTAACAGTTGTAAGTCCTATCACCTGTTCGACCATAGCGTTAGGACTGGGCTGAGGCGTTTCTATCTGAGCTTGTGTTAAGCTAATACTACTTACAATTAATAAAATACTAAATAATGTTCTCATGATGATGAATTTATTGTTTTGGTCGAAAATATGGATAATTCATATATAATCCTTAGTTTTATTGAAATTTTAAAGCAAGGATGAAGTCTACTTTTATAGTATTGATCTGTATGAACATGTGCCTGGTTATGCAAGCTCAGCGATCAGGCAACTTCTGGACGGAAACTGACCCCGGAAAGGTAGATCTTAAGGATGGGATTAACTATTCAGCCGATATAAAGGATTATAGTACCTTTATGTTGAATGAAACCGCATTGATCGGTTCAATAGATGACGTTCCGGAACGCTTTTCTGGCATTCGCTCTAATACGCAATTAAAGATGCCCGATGGTAAGGGTGGTTTTATCAACTTCAAGCTATATGAAAGCAACTTACTCCCTGGATCATGGGATGACAAATATCCACAACTGAGAAGTTACTATGGGATTTCAGGGAACGCTTCGCTTAGATTGACCCAATCGCCTCTGGGATTCTATGGAATGATACAAAAAGCTCAAAAGCAGATCATCATCAATCCTTTAACCGATGATTCTTATATGATATTTGAGAAAAAAAATGCGTCTATTGACGAAACAGATCTTATGACTTGTGAACTTAAGACGCAACTCCCTAATGATTTTTCTATTGAAAATCTCATACAAGATGATCAATCTAAGATCGTAAATGATGGCTTTTTAAGAAGTTATCAATTAGCAGTTGCTACAACCGGCGAATATGCACAATTCCATATCAGCGAGGCTAATGCAGAGAACTCCAGTTTGGATCAGCAGATGCAGGTCGTCCTTTCCGCCATCGCGGTCACCATTGCTCGTGTGAACTCTATCTATGAGCGGGATTTTTCCATAACATTAGAACTTATCGATGAAAATGATGACATCGTTTACTTTGATGAAGACAATGACCCTTTTTCTAACTTCAGTGCTGGTGCATTACTATCGGAAAATCAAAACAACATGGATAGCGTCATCGGTTCATCCAGCTATGACATAGGTCACGTATTTTCAACCGGTGGCGGAGGTTTAGCCGGTTTAGGTGTTGTTTGCACTTCCAGTAAAGCCTCTGGCGTGACCGGCTTGACAAGTCCTATTGGTGATCCTTTTGATATTGATTATGTAGCGCATGAAATAGGCCATCAATTTGGCGCTACGCATACATTTAATAATTCTTGCAATAACAACAGAACTAACAGCACTGCTTTTGAACCCGGAAGTGGCACTACCATTATGGCTTATGCCGGAATTTGTGTACCAAATATCCAAAACAACAGCGATGCGGTATTCCACATTGGCAGCGTAAGTCAGGTATTTGATTTTATCGAACAAGGCAGCGGCCCTTTTTGTGCCGATCTTAATCCGATCAATAATAACGCGCCAACTATCAATTCATCTATTGCTGATAAAACCATTCCTTATGGAACACCGTTTGTTTTAGAAGCAGATATAATTGATGCGGATAATGATAATTTAACTTACACCTGGGAGCAAATGGATAATGAAATTAGTTCGCAACCACCGGATTCACTCTCAACAAACGGACCTAATTTCAGATCATTATTACCTAAGGATGATCCTAAACGATTCTTTCCAAAATACGAAATCGTCTTAAACGGCGAATTATCAACAGAATGGGAAGTGCTTCCGTGGACAAGCCGAAGTATGAGTTTTGGACTCTTAGCCAGAGATAATCATCCGGCTGGTGGACAAAGTGTAGCTGATTTAGTAGATTTAACTATTGCTGATGCTGGTCCTTTTGAAGTTACATCTCAAGCTACGGATGGAATTAATTGGCTACCTGGACAAACGGCTACAATTACCTGGAATGTAAACGGAACGGATGCAAATGACATTAATACATCAGCGGTTGATATATTACTATCAACTGATGGCGGTTTGAACTTTGATACGACCTTAGCCTCAAATGTAGCAAATGATGGAAGTCATTCGATCATAGTTCCCGATCTACAAGCAGCATTTTGCCGGCTGAAAGTTCAACCCGTTGATAATTATTATTATGCGATCAACTCAACAGATTTTGCTATAAACACGGTCGTGTCAAGTGATTGTAATGTTTATTCTGATGACACGGCTGCTACTATCCCGGATGGTTCAGGCTCAAACATCGCCGGAGTTCCGCTCAATAAGACCATTAATGTAAGTGATAACCTGAACATCGATGAGCTGGAGGTTTCTGTGAATATTACGCATACCTTTATCAGTGACCTTGTGATAGAACTTGAAAGCCCTGACGGGACAGCATTAAGATTATGGGACAGAGATTGTGCAGGAGAAGATAATATGGACATAACCTTCAGTACCTCGTCACCAGAACTACCTAACAATTGCTCGAGTCCTATCATAGGCACTTTCAATATCACTAACAGTAATAGAAGTCTGGAAGATTTTATCGGTGAGAGCAGTCAAGGAGACTGGAAACTCACCGTAACTGACTACTGGGACACTGATGGTGGATCATTAGAAAGTTGGGCGCTCAACATTTGTTACACTTCTATCCTATCTACACAAGAGATAGAAAATGCCCCTGATTTTTCCATTACACCAAATCCGGCTTCAAGTAATATCGTTATACAATTACTCAATGATACGAATAATGATGTTGATGTAAAATTTTACGATATCAGCGGAAAAATCGTAAAAACCGCTCAAATCCAGGACCAAGAATCTCAAAGCCTTATCAATGTTTCTGCTTTATCAAGCGGGATCTATTTTGTAAGAGTGGATAATCAGGAATTTTCTACAACAGAAAAGTTGATTATAAGGTAGATTTCTGTAAGATGAACATACTTCCAATTCTTTTTATAATATTGCTCATAAACCAATAAATATTAGAAGAAACAGAAAAGAGCAAGTCTTTAAAAACAGAATTTTTCGTAAATTTAATTTTAAATTTAAATGAAAATGGATATTCAAACAACAAAGCTTGAGCTATTAAAAAAAAGTTATGAATAGGGAAGATACAGAATTTATTAAAAGAGTTGCAAATTTTGTAAAGAAAGAAAAAACTGATTTTTGGAACGAATTGAGCCCTACTGAACAAAAAGAAATTAAACAAGGAATTGATGAACTCAATAATGGCAAAAGAGTTTCATATAACTCCTTTTTAAAGAAAATTTCTTGATGGATGTATTTTTTTCACTTTTCAATTCAACCTTTATTATCTTCCCAAATACTCGACAATTGATCTAAAACTTCTTCATCTGAATCAGCTTGTGATAAATTGATTTTATGATCGGCTTGTAAGTAAAATGCTTGCCTTTCAAATAAATGTTTGCTGATGTATTCTATAAAATCTTCTTCGTTGCTAAAATGGGCAATCAGCGGTCTTGTTGATTTCTCGGCATATAAATGTTTACTTAAATCCATTACACTTTTTTGCAGATATACAGAAATACAGTAGTTATCAGATTTAATTTGTTCCAGATTGTTGCTGTAACAAGGCGTTCCACCGCCAAGGGCAAAAACACCATCATTACCAGATTTTAACAATTCAGCAAGATACTTGGATTCCATCTTTCTAAAGTAAACTTCTCCTTTATTTTCAAATATTTGGGCGATACTGGCATCTTCTTGCTGTTCAATATATTTATCTAAATCGACGTAATTAAGACCTTTTTTTTCGGCCAATTTTTTAGCGTAAAAAGACTTGCCGGAACCCATATAACCTAATAATACTAACTTCACTTTTTTAGCGAAAGATACAGCATATTATGGAATTTTGAAATTTTAGCGCTGCGATCTGTTCTTGAGTTCAATCCATTTTGAAAAATATTTTGTGGATTGCAGTTGATGATAATTCAAGAAGTTTTGATAAAAAAGCTTATTTCTATGTTCCTGTAAATGTTTACGAATGTCTTCCAATTTTTCTGTGAATCGATCTTCAAAATCCGACTTCTGAAAATGAGTTGATAAGAGTTGATGCTGATGGTTTTGCGCTTTTTCCCAATTAGAACCGGATGAATAGACAGCGGTCAATTTATCGATGAACCCTTTTTCGCATTTTGCTATATACAAATCATTTAAACCTAAAACACCTTCTGCTGCTACTTCAGATGCGATAAATGGCAATTGATGCAACATCGCGTCAAATAGTTTACCTTTTAATCCGGCACCAAATCTAAGCGGTGCGATCATCATTCTACATTCAGCAAACTGAACGGTAAGATCATCTTGATAACCTAATAGCTCAATATTTTTCTTGTTCTTCGTCAGATCGATGAGATGTTGTGGCGGATAAGCACCTATGATCTTGATAGTACAATTCGGTAATTTCTCTTGCAAATGAGCGCTAAGTTGCTGAATGACAAATTTTACCTGGTCCAGATTAGGTTGATGCAGAAAATTCCCTAACAACATCAAACCTTTCCTGTTATTAGGTCCATCTGCGGCGTTCTTAACTGATCTTTGATCATCATACAAGAAAGGTAGATAAAATAAGCTTTGCGGATCGATATGGAAATTCTCCTGAAGTAATTTCATTTCGGCTAAGCTGATAACTAATGTTAAATCACACCGATAGATAGAAGCGATCTCTCGATATGTGAAAGGATTGTTCAGGTCTAACGCATGGTCTTTAATTGAGAAAGAAGGGCTTTTTGATCGAGCATATCTCAGAAAATGGAGATCTTGTGTGTCCAAAATGGTCATGCATCCCGGAATAGCATCTCTGACCATCCAACTAAGTTTCTCTTCCATAAGGAACGTATCAAAAACAGCAATATCAAAATCTTTTGACCGGAGATATCCCGCTGTATTAGAATCGTTCAATTCCAGACTTTTACATTCAAAACCTAGTTGTTCTAACTTTTGAGAAAAAGTATCGGCTGGAAAAAAACTAGCAATAGTTACCCTATGGCCTTTTGCCTGAAGTATCTGTAGTAACTGTAAACTCCTTGTACCAGCTGCTGTTTGCGAAGGGTTCGGCCACCTGTTAGCTAAATAAATAATCCTCATTTTAAGTATTATTTTTTGTTGCGTTTCAAATGTATTTTAAATTAGCCTATATTTTACAACTATGAATCAACTTGATCCGGATACGTGGGTTAAAAACTATTCTGATTACTTGTTCAATTATACGCTATCCCGCGTGGACGATAGGGAAAAGGCCAAGGATATCGTATCCGAAACCTTTCTAGCCGCATTGAGGTCCAAGGATAATTTTAAAGGAGACTCGACAGAAAAGACCTGGCTGGTGGCTATCTTAAAGCGAAAGATCATCGATCATTACAGAAAGATCAATTCTAAAAAAGGTAAGGCAGAAGTTAAAAAAGGTTATCATTTTAGCGAAGATGAAGAAGCAAAAAATGCTTTAGAGACACTAGAAAACCACGAGTTAGGTATGGCTATAGAAGATTGTTTAGGAAAGATTAATCCACGTCAAGCCAGGATCTTCCGCCTTAAAACCATTCAAAATATGGACACGGAAGTTGTTTGTAATAAAATGAACCTAACGCCGTCTAATTTATGGGTGAATATTCATCGCGCCAGAAAAGCATTGACCCAATGTCTGGGAAATGAATGGAAAAGATAATTTAAGATATGGAAGACAATATACCTAGATCCTGTCCCGAGATCGCTTTATTAAGCGAGAAGAAACAATATCAGGAAGCTAACTTTTGGGGAAGGTTGCGAATTAAGATGCATATACTTTACTGTGAGCGATGCCGGAAGTATGAAAATGACAATAAGCAGCTAAGCAGCATTCTAAGCGACGCCAAGTTAGATTCACTCACCGATGATGAGCTTAAAGAACTAGAAAAGATCATTAAATAGATCTTAAAGGCTAGTTTTGAATTTTTGAATTTTGAAATTCCCTAAATAAGCTCGAACAATTTTGATAAAGCCCTTTTACCACACGAAGTGATCATACGTAGCAGGTCTGCACCCAACTTATCGATATAAAGAAAAACGCAGAAGCTGATCTTTTCTGTGACTAAAAAATTATTTTTGCGGGATGAAGTTCTCAGAAGAAATAAACAGACGGCGTACCTTTGGTATCGTCTCGCATCCGGATGCCGGAAAAACTACATTGACTGAGAAATTGCTTCTTTTTGGGGGTGCGATTCAGGAAGCCGGCGCGGTCAAGTCCAATAAGATCAAAAAGACCGCTACCAGCGATTTTATGGAAATAGAGCGCCAACGGGGTATTTCTGTTGCGACATCGGTTTTAGGTTTTGACTACAGAGAAAACAAGATCAACATCCTGGATACGCCTGGACACAAGGATTTTGCTGAAGATACCTTTCGTACCTTGACCGCCGTAGATAGCGTGATCGTCGTGATCGACGTCGCCAAAGGCGTGGAAGAACAAACCGAAAAATTAGTAGAAGTCTGCCGGATGCGAAATATTCCTATGATCATCTTCATCAATAAACTGGACCGCGAAGGAAAAGATGCTTTTGAGCTTTTTGATGAGGTCGAAGAGAAATTGAACCTGAAGCTAAGTCCGCTGAGCTTCCCGATCGGAATGGGCTATGATTTTAAGGGCATCTACAATATTTACGAGCAAAATATCAATTTGTTCACGGATGATCCCAAGAAGAACATCGAGGATACCATCGAGATCACGGACATTAATGATCCACAGCTTGATGAATTGATCGGCGAAGAATCAGCAGAAACGCTACGAGAAGAAGTGGAATTAGCGCAAGGCGTGTATCCTGATTTTGATCAACAGGTATATATCAACGGACAACAACAGCCGGTATTCTTTGGCTCTGCATTACATAACTTTGGCGTTCGGGAGCTTTTAGACTGCTTTGTGGATATAGCGCCGCCTCCCTTAGATAAGAAGAGTGATGAACGCCTGGTCCAACCTAATGAAGATAAGTTCAGCGGTTTTGTCTTTAAGATCCATGCCAACCTTGACCCTAAACATCGCGACCGTCTTGCCTTTGTCAAGGTCGTTTCCGGGAAATTTCAGCGCAACAAACCTTATCTACATGTCAGGCAAAATAAAAAGTTCAAATTCCCGAGTCCTAATGCGTTCTTCGCCCAGCGAAAAGAAGTGGTGGATGAACTTTTTCCGGGCGATATCGTAGGCTTGCATGATACCGGTAACTTTAAGATCG
>Ga0209923_1000126_pt1 | contig 17773 bp, 18 predicted proteins | sample SalPon1_A_H2O_MG_FD_185696 | JGI IMG/M metagenome (GOLD analysis project Ga0209923, IMG submission 185696) | Salt pond water microbial communities from South San Francisco under conditions of wetland restoration - Salt Pond MetaG R1_A_H2O_MG... | ecosystem: Environmental > Aquatic > Non-marine... | reverse complement strand
CGCGGCTAATCAGCGGCTTTTTCAAAACTGAAACACCGCTAGCGATAGCCGATAAAAAGATCTCACGGTTTGTTAATGACTTGGAGCCGGGAATGCGGATTTCGCCCATGATTGGGGAGTCAGCCTTGGGGGCTTGAAAGAAATCTGCTGTCATTGCTTACTAATCTACCTCCGAATTAGCTGAAACTTAGTTGAGTGTTTTAACTTTCGGTCACCAAAGACCGCTAGTCTGGGGGTAATGAAGGAAGCAAACGCTCCCGATACAAAGACCGAAAAACTCAGGGCCTTTGAGGAGCAAGCATTACCACTGATGCCGCAGTTGTATGGCGCGGCATTGAGATGGACGAGAAATCCAAGTGACGCTGAAGACCTAGTTCAGGAGACATTTGCGAAGGCTTATGCCGCCTGGGACAAATTCCAGCAGGGGACAAATCTAAAAGCATGGCTTTATCGGATTATGACCAACACTCACATCAACCTCTATAACAAGCGAGCCAAGGACCAGGCCAAGGGTGGTCTAGATGAATTAGAAGACTGGCAGGTTGGTAGTGGTGAGTCTGTTACTGCAAAGGCTGCTCGCAGTGCCGAGGCCGAGGCAATGGATAACTTGCCTTCAACAATTATTCGAGAAAGCCTGGACCAAATCCCAGATGAGTTCCGAATGGTGGTTTATTACGCGGTTGTTGAGGGTTTGCCCTATGCCGAAATAGCCGAGGTCATGGACACCCCGGTTGGAACCGTCATGAGCAGATTGCATCGCGGGAAGAAAATGCTGAAAGAATTGTTGACTGATTATGCAAAGCAAGAAGGCTTTGGTAAATAGGGAGTTACAAAACAGTGAGCAAGTACGAAGCTGTGGACTGCGAAGAGACGAAAGTCCGCGTCCACGAGTATCTGCACAAGGAGTTGCAGGAGCCAGAAATGGAAGCTATCACGGCACACCTGGCCAATTGTGAAAACTGCGAGCGTGAATATGACATCGAGGTTGTGTTCAATCAGGTTATCCAGCACTCCTGCGACGAAGCTCCGCCGCCCGAGTTGGCTGAAAGAGTTTTGAACCGCCTACGCGAAATTCAAAACCACGAATAAATCAATCTTCTTCGAACGCTCTTCTGATCAAATCTTTCTGTTCTACCTGGTGAGTTTTTGCCGAACCAGTAGCAGGTGATGCACTCGCAGGCCTGGAAACCAGTCTCATAATCTTGCCACCCATGTAGCGGGGCAGGAACAGACCCATATAAGTCCAGGGACCCTGGTTAGCAGGTTCATCCTGGACCCAAATCGCTTCGGCTTGAGAATACTTACTTGCAACCTGCTTGATCTCATCAACGGGTGTTGGGTAAAGCTGCTCTAGGCGAATAATTGCTACATCGTCGCGGTTATTCTTCTCTTTCTCTGCCAACAGGTCCCAATAGACCTTCCCTGAACAGAACACAGTCCTTTGAATCTTTGAAGGATCAGTTACCTTTGGATCGTCAATCAGCGGCATGAACTCACCCTGGGTGAAGTCCTCAACAGAGCTGACTGCAGCGCGCAGTCGAAGCATGGACTTTGGAGTGAAAATAATCAGTGGCCTCTTCGGGTTTGTGTAGGCCTGTCTTCTCAAAAGGTGGAAGTGGCTTGCTGGAGTCGAAGGCTGAGCCACGGTCATATTGTTTTCAGCACTTAGCTGCAGATAACGTTCGATGCGAGCTGAGCTGTGGTCAGGACCCTGTCCCTCGTATCCGTGAGGAAGCAACATAACCAGTCCACTTCGCTGGTTCCATTTCTGCTCCGCACTGGAGATGAATTCATCAATTATGGTTTGTGCACCATTGCCAAAGTCGCCAAACTGCGCCTCCCACAGCGTCAACGCCTCTGGACGTTCAACACTGTAGCCGTATTCAAAACCGAGACCTGCATACTCACTCAGAAGTGAGTCATAGACATATAGCTCTGCTTGGTTTTCAGTTATGAACCTAAGCGGCATCCACTCCTGACCGTTTTCACGGTCGTGGAACACAGCATGCCTTTGGACGAAGGTTCCTCTTCTGGAATCTTGACCAACCAACCTGACCGGCATTCCTTCAATCAGAAGCGAACCGAAGGCCAATAGCTCTCCGTAGCCCCAATCGATATCGCCTTCTCTGGACATCTGAACACGCTTTTCCAAAAGCTGTTCCAGCTTGGGGTGAACGGTAAATCCAGTTGGAGTGTTTTTGTGAGCATCGCCAATGGCTTCTACTATGTCTTGACCAATTGCCGTGGGTCTGGATAGCTCTGGGCGATCACTGGCTGTGGTTCCGATACCCTCAGGCCTTGCCTGTAACTGAATGGTGTCATTCATCGCCTCGTGAACCTCAATGAAGGCACCTTCCAATTTCTTTTGGAAATCTTCATTGGTTTGTTCAAACTCTTCTTGGGTGATGTCTCCACGACCAACCAGTGATTCCAGATACAAAGTTCTAACACTGCGCTTCTGCTCAATCAGGCTATACATCAACGGTTGAGTCATCGATGGGTCATCACCCTCGTTGTGTCCGCGTCGGCGGTAACAAATAATGTCCACCACGACGTCCTTATTGAACTGTTGACGGTATTCATAAGCCAACTTGCTTACCCTGGAAACTGCCTCTGGGTCATCTCCATTCACGTGGAAAATTGGTGCCTGAATGGTTTTGGCAACATCTGTTGAATAAACAGTTGAACGAGCCTCCGATGGGGGAGTTGTGAATCCCACCTGGTTGTTCACGATGATGTGAATTGTTCCTCCGGTGCGATATCCGCGCAATTGACTCATGTTCAATGTCTCTGGGACAACACCTTGACCGGCAAAGGCCGCGTCTCCGTGAATCAAGATTGGTAACACCGGATACGAATCTGGGATGGTGCCAAGCTTGTCCAGTTTTCCTCTAACGATTCCCTCGAGAACTGGGTTTACAGCCTCCAGGTGAGAGGGGTTGGCGGCTAATTCAACGTCGATCTCACTTCCCTCCAAAGAGGTGAATTTGCCAGTGGTTCCCAGGTGGTATTTCACATCACCAGAGCCCTGCACGCTGTTGGTATCGGTATTACCTTCAAACTCTCTAAATACCTGACCGTAGGTTTTGCCAGCAACGTTGGTCAGAACATTCAACCGACCCCTGTGAGCCATTCCAATCGCAGCACTGTTTAGTCCATCATTGGCAGCTTCCTGCAAAATCTCATCTAGTGAAGCAATCAGTGATTCACTACCCTCCAGGCTGAATCGCTTCTGGCCAACAAACTTGGTCTGCAAAAAGGTTTCAAATGCTTCTGCTTCATTCAACTTGTTCAACAGTCTGAACTGCTCATCGCGAGAAGGCTTGGTGTATGGCCTTTCCAGTTTTGATTGGAACCACTCGCGCTCATCTGGGTTTTGAATGTGCATGTATTCAACACCGACTGTTCGGCAGTAGGTGTCTCTTAGAATTCCCAGAACTTCTCTGAACTTAGCTTTTGATCTGCCACCAAAACCACCGGTTCTGAATGACCTGTCCAAATCCCAAAGGCTGAGGCCGTGAGTTCTGACATCGAGGTCGGGGTGTGATCTTTGAACGTACTCCAGTGGCTCAACATCTGCCATCAGGTGACCACGCACGCGATAGGCGTTTATAAGCTCCTGGATTCTCGCGCTTTTTGGTCTTTCATCGCTGTCTTCAGGATCAAAATCTTGTGACCACAACACTGGTTCGTAAGGAATTCGCATGTCTGCAAACACCTCTTGGTAAAAATTGTCTTCACCTTTTAGGAGATCCGAGATGATTTTTAGAAACTCTCCACTGCCAGCACCCTGGATAACACGGTGGTCATAGGTAGAGGTCAGGGTGATAATTTTGCCAACACCCATGCGAGCCAGCTGTCCCTCACTAAGCCCCTGATACTCAGCTGGATATTCAAGCGCTCCGACACCGATGATTGCTCCCTGACCCTTGGTGAGCCTTGGCACCGAGTGAACGGTTCCAATGCCACCGGGGTTGGTAAGTGAAACTGAAGTTCCAGCAAAATCACCTGCGGTTAGTTTGTTATCCCTGGCTTTTTTGACTAAGTCTTCATAGGCCAACAAAAACTCATTGAAAGCCAGTTTCTCGCTGGCCTTGATGTTTGGAACCAATAACGCTCTAGAGCCATCTGGCTTTGGGATATCGATTGCTAGACCAAAGTTGATGTGTGGAGGAGTGATCATTGCTGGCTTGCCATCGATGACGTCATAAAACACGTTCATGGAGGGCATCTTTTTCAAAGCCTTGATGATGGCATATCCGATTAGGTGGGTGAACGAGACTTTTCCACCACGAGTGCGGGCTAGGTGTGAATTAATCACAATTCTGTTGTCAATCAAAAGCTTCGCAGGAACGGATCTAACGCTGGTTGCGGTTGGCACCTCGAGTGAGGAGTCCATGTTTGCCGCTATTGCTTTTGGCATGCCCTTCAAAATCTGAACTTCTGGCTCTAGGTCTTGATCAACTCCGGGAAGCTCAATAGCTCCAGTGGGAGGGGCCTGAGCGGGAATGGGCTGAGTTTTTGGTTCAACCTTGGTGGTTCTGGCAATGGGTCTGGTTGCTGTGTCGGGTTCGGCTGCAGCTGGAGCCGCTGCTGGTTTGTGAGCTTCTGGATCTTTCTCCGCTGGGGCGGCATGAGTTGCCTCTGGCGCCTTAGCGGTTTCGATTGGATTGTATTTCTCCAAAATGGGCCACCACGACTTATCTACTGAATCGGGATTTTCTTTCCACTGGCCATACATTTCTGCAACTAGCCATTCGTTTGCACCAAAATCGTTGTCTGTGTTTGAGCCTTCGGCAGACAGCTGAATCACCCCTTTTAATTAATGAGCCACTGAGGTCTAGCCTAGCGCTAAGCTAGAAATCAAATGGAGCCTCCGAGTAGTTTCCCCGAAGATTGGGTCCGCCTGTGAGCGAGTGGATTCAATTGGGGCTTGCCGCCTTGCTCACTTTAGGCACGGGGTTGTTTGTAGCGAGTGAATTTGCTCTAGTAAACACCGATAGAACTGAACTGGAATCACGTCAGGAAAGCGGAGAACGAAACCTTCGCCTGCCAATCATGGCGGTGAAAAGAACCAGCACTCACCTTTCTGCGGCCCAGTTGGGCATCACCCTCACCACCTTACTGACGGGATTTTTGGCAGAACCAGCAATTTCTTCTTTGCTATCTCCTTGGCTTACCAGCCTTGGTTTAGGTGAGAATACAGTTTCAGTGGTGGGGGCGATAACCGCACTTACACTTGCCACTCTTTTTTCGTTTTTATTTGGTGAATTGGTTCCAAAAAACATGGCTCTGAGCGTTCCGGTTGCAACCCTGAGAGCAGTTGCAATTTTTCAAATTGGTTTCACATACCTGTTTTACTTCATCATTATTTTTCTAAACAACACTGGAAACTTTTTTGTTCGCAGGTTTGGAGTTGAACCCAAAGAAGAATTGAGTGCAGCCAGGTCTGCTGAGGAGCTCAGTAGCTTGGTTTTGCGATCGGCTTCTCTTGGCTCTTTGGAGGAAAACACCGCAACCTTACTTTCTCGAACCCTAAGACTTGCTGAGCTTAGTGCAACTGAAATTATGACTCCCAGGCCAAAGATGAATTCTTTGGATTCAAAGCAGAATGCCAAGGACGTCATCAAGCTGTCGATTGAATCTGGACACTCAAGATTTCCCATCACCGGTGAGGACATCGACGACATCATCGGGGCGATTCACCTAAAGCATGCATTGGCTGTCCCGCCGGAGAAGCGGGAGAGCGTTCCAGTCACCGCTTTGATGCAGGAAGTGATTCGAGTTCCTGAAACCATGAGTTTAGAAAGATTGACCCTGGAGCTTCGCGAAAAGGGACTGCAGATAGCGATTGTTATTGATGAATACGGTGGCACCGCGGGAATGGCAACTCTCGAAGATTTGGTCGAGGAAATCGTTGGCGAACTAGACGATGAGCATGACGAGCGTCTAGGGACTCTGACCGTTGTTAGTGGAGATCAGGTTAGCTTCAGCGGATTGAAAAGGCCCGATGAGCTAGAGCCGTTTGGAATTGATATTCCCGACAGTGATGACTATGACACTGCCAGCGGGTTTGTGATGACCAGTCTTGGCAGATTGCCAGAGGTTGGCGACGAGGTTGAAATTGAAGGTGGAATTATCCGGGTAAGCCTGATGGATGGGCGCCGAATTGATCGCATGAGATTTATTGGGAGGCCAGCAGATGAATGATCTCTCAGGAATTATCTGGTTGGTGGTATTGCTGATTAGCAACGCCTTCTTTGTTGGATCTGAGTTTGCGGTGATTGCAGCCCGCAGAGCACAAATTGAACCTCTGGCTCAGTCGGGAAATCGGGCCGCAAAGATTACCTTGAAGGCGATGGAAAAAGTTTCATTGATGCTTGCAACCGCACAATTAGGAATCACAATCAGTTCGCTTTTGATCTTGGTTGTTGCCGAGCCAAGCATTCAAAGGCTGATGATGCCGGTGTTTGAGCAGCTTGGAGTTGGTTATCAGACTGGTTACACTCTTAGTTTCCTGGTGGCACTTATCTTGGTCACATACCTGCACGTTGTGTTTGGGGAAATGGTCCCTAAAAACCTAGCTATTGCCGTTCCAGAAAAAGTTAGTTTGGTGCTGGCACCAATGCTTTATGCAGTTTCAATTGCATTGAGGCCAATTGTTCATGCACTCAACATCATTAGCAATGTGATTCTGAGGCTGTTTGGAATCACCCCTCGTGATGAGGCGAATACTGCCTTCACTTTGGATCAGGTTGAGGATATTGTCGAGGCCTCCACTCGAGAGGGTGTGTTGAGCGACACCTCTGGGACTCTTTCAAACACTTTCGACTTCACTGAAAAGAAAGTCGGCGATGTTTACTGGCCGATGAAGGACTTAGTTGTTTTAGAAAACAAAGCATCAGCTTCAGATGTCCAAAAAGCAGTGGCGAAACACGGCTTCAGTCGCTACCCACTAGTTTCAGCGGGACGAGTAAATGGCTATATCCACGTGAAGGATATTTTGGAGATTGAAAATCAGGCAGGTGCGATTCCGGATGCGATTATTCGACCAATGGTTTCCCTGCCAGAATCCATGGATTTAGAGGATGCTTTGGCAAGCATGCGCAAAGCTGGCGCTCATATCGCCAGAACTTTCGATAGCTCGGGAGAGCTAACCGGAGCGTTGTTTTTGGAAGACATAATTGAAGAACTGGTTGGAGAAATTAGAGACGCGACTCAGCGGAACTGATTTTTATGCTGCTTCGCTTGATTAGGAAGCTCCCGGCCAACACCCAAAATCCCAGTAGCACGCCATAAATGAATGCCGTATTGAGTGGCATAAACACCGTCAGCAAACCAATCACCGATGGACCAGCCAGTGCTGCAAGGTAGGCAATTCCAACCACCCTGGACATGTTCCTGCCGTGGTGGGTGGGATTACCAAGCCGACCAGCCAAAGCAAATATTTGGGGAACAACTCCGGCCAGAAATATGCCCAGAACCGCCCACAATAAAATCGAAATAGTTACAGTTTGCGGAAACATCATCAAGGCTAAAACCAGAGCAGAAAGCAGTGACCCATAGCGAATGATTGGCATTCGCCCCACCCGAGCGACCAATACATCAATTGATAATCTGGCGACAGTCATGCCAAGACTGAAAGAAGCCAAACCCCAAGCAGCGACAGCGGGCGAGGCACCGAGAATGTTTGTCAGGTAAATCGCCGACCAATCATTGGCAATGCCTTCCATAATCGCTCCACTGGCAGCCATGGCCCCCAACAGAATGACCATTCCCAGCACGGTTCGGTTTTGCTTTGACTCTTGTCTGCCCTGCTCTTTATCCCGATTGGTGACATTGGGCTTGTCAGGCAATAGCCAAACACCTAAATACCAGCAGACAACCGCGATTAGAACACCGTAGATTGGAAAGCCAATCTCTATGGGAACCGTAAACAACAGAAATCCAGAACCCAGAGCGGAGCCTATAAACCCGCCAATTGACCAAAAAGCATGAAATTGATTGAAGATTGGCTTCCCATGGGCATCTTCAACCTGCAGGGAATGGGAGTTTACCGGCACATCAACAGCCGATAAACCAACACCCAAAAAGAAAAATGCGGCCCCTAAAGTCCAAGGGTCAGAGACAAAGGCAAAAAACACAATTGCCATTCCCGCAACCAGGGATCCATATCTTGTTGCACTGCCGCTACCGATATGGTCGATAAACCAACCCATTATCTGCATTGCTATAAAGCCACCAACGCCTGCAAGCATTAGCAACAACCCCAATGTTGCCAGGCTTACACCGGTTTTCTGCTCGAAAGAGGGGATGTGAACGGCGACTAAACCAAGGGCCGAACCTTGAATTGCAAAATAAGCACTAACTGCAATTCTTGCTTTGGTAACCACTTCTGCCTCCAGTTCAACTGGAAAAGTCTAGACCTCCAGAAGTGCTTTTAGAAATTTGCCGACCTCATTTTTTTCAATCAAAAATCCATCATGGCCATAGTCAGATTCAATCACTTGAATTCCGCCATCAACCAGTTCCCCACCAATGTGATCTGCGATTACCTGTTGATTTTGAACTGGAAAAAGTCGATCACTACTTATTCCCAAAACAAGTGTTGGAACTTCGATCGATGCCAAGGCTTTTTCAACTCCACCGCGGTCACGACCAACATCATGAGTGTTCATAGCCTCAGCCAAGATGATGTAGCTGTTGGCATCGAAGCGACGGGTGAATTTATTGCCGTGGAAATCCAAATAGGACTCGATGGAGAATCTGCCACCCTCACCAAACGGGCTGAGTTCGGATTGCCAACTTCTTTTGAATCTTTCATTCAACTCAGTTGGTGAGCGATAGTTCAGCAGTGCCATTCGACGGGCAAGTGCCAGGCCCCGGTGAGGACCCATGCCTGCCACCTTGTCGTAGTAGCGACCACCAAAGAATTGTGAATCGGTTCGAATTGCTTCCATCTGCACTGAGTTGATTGCAATTTGATCCGCACTTGAGGCCGCAGGAGCAGCCAAGATTCCAAGTGAGCCAAGCTTGTCGGGCCTGGAGATTGCATACTCCAAGGCGTGCATCCCACCCATTGAGCCACCAATGACTGAATACCAATGTTCAATCCCTAGATGCTTAGTTAGCTCATCCAGGGATAAGGTTTGATCCCTGATTGTCAGGTGAGGAAAATCTGGCCCGTACTCCGAGCCTTTATTGGAAAGTGAGCCAGGCCCAGTTGAACCCTGGCAACCACCAATAATGTTTGGGGTGACCACAAAATACTCATTGGTATCAATTGCTTTATCGGGACCAATTAGGTCATCCCACCAACCATTTGTTGGATGAGCCTTGCTGGCTGGTCCGACAGTGTGACTGTCGCCAGTTAGCGCATGCAAAACCAAAACAGCATTTGATTTGTCTTCGTTTAACTCGCCCCAGCTTTCATAGGCCATTACAGCTTTAGAAAGGTTTCCGCCAGCTTCTAACGGGAGATCAAACCTGTGAGTGAATAAACGGTTCCCAACCGGGTCGCCATCTTGCCAGCCACCGCTTGCAGGGGGACGTCCGACGAGCTGTTTAGTTTGCTCGTCGGATATAAGCCCGATTGGGACCGTGTCCTCACTGGTTTGAAATTCCAAGTATTACTTAACCGCCTTGAATGCCTGCTCTAGATCTCCAATGATATCCGCAGCGGTCTCGAGTCCCACTGAAAGCCTGACCAAACCAGGGCTCACCTGAGCTTCCAGCTGCTGTTGCTCGGTTAGCTGGCTGTGGGTGGTGGATGCAGGGTGCACAACCAATGAGCGAACATCACCAAAGTTAGCGACGTGTTTGAACAGATTTAGGCTCTCCACAAACTTCTCACCTGCGTCACGACCTCCAATGAGTTCGAAGCTTAGGATTCCACCAATTCCATTGGGGGCGTATTTCTTGGCAGCCTGATGGAATTCACTTGATTCCAAAGTTGCGTAGTTGACTTTTTCAACCTGATCGTGGGCCTCGAGCCATTGAGCAACCTTTTTGGCGTTTTCAACATGACGCTCAACACGAATGCTGAGAGTGTCAATACCCTGCAGGATTTGGTAGGCGTTCTGAGGGGCAACTGCTGGACCAAGGTCTCGAAGAAGCTGCACGCGAGCCTTGATGACGTATGCGATTGCATCTCCCAAAGCCTCTGTGTAGTTCACACCGTGGTAGGACTCATCTGGAGTTGTGAGCCCTGGGAACTTGTCTGATTTGGACCATTCAAACTTTCCACCATCAACGATTGCTCCGGCCAGAGCCTGTCCGTGACCACCCAGGTACTTGGTTGCTGAGTGAATAACGATGTCAGCACCATGTTTCAATGGGTTTAGGAGGTATGGGGTTGCAATGGTGTTATCCACCAACAGCGGGATTCCATTTTTGTGAGCAACTGAGCTAACGCCCTCGATGTCCAAAATGTTGGTCTTTGGGTTACCAACGGTCTCACCGAAGAACAACTTGGTGTTGTCTTTTACGGCTGCATTCCACTCCTCCAGGTTGTCCTGGTCGTTTACGAATGAAACCTCAATGCCCATTTTTGGGAAGGTGTGCTTGAACAGGTTGTAGGTTCCTCCATACAAAACGCTGGAGGTCACGATGTGGTCACCCGCTTCTGCAATGTTCAGAATTGCCAATGTCTCGGCTGCTTGCCCACTTGAGACCAACAGGGCAGCGGTTCCGCCCTCAAGGGCTGCGATTCTCTGCTCAACAACATCCTGAGTTGGGTTCATGATGCGGGTGTAGATGTTTCCAAATTCACCCAGCGCGAATAGGTTTCGGGCATGCTCCGCTGAGTCGAAGGTGAAGGCGGTTGAAGTGTAAATTGGGGGAGTAGCACTTTTGGTGGTCGGATCTTCGGTCCATCCGGCGTGGATTTGTTTGGTTTCGAAGCCCCAGTTTGCTGAGTCTGACATTATTTATCTTCCTTAATTGTTGAAATCGTTGCTCTAAAGCTAGGCAGTGACCATCACAGGGTGCAAACCTCAAGGATATATTTCGTAACAGTAGTTTTCTATCTTCAGGAGAAATTGATGTTTTTTGAACAAATGCATCCCAGTTGGCAGTCTCAGCTGGCTGGGTTCAAAAAACAACTCGATGAAATCGAAGATGCGATTGCAGGCGATGACGTAGTTCCTGAAAGATCAAGAGTGATGCGGGCATTTGAAAAACCTATTGAGGACTATCGGGTTTTGATGGTTGGTCAAGATCCTTACCCCAATCCAAAGCATGCCTGCGGCTTAGCTTTTGCAGTTGAAACTGAGGGCGCCAATCCTCCGAGTTTAGAAAACATTTTGAAAGAGTTACGCTCAGATCTAGGTCGTGGCTCCGTGAAGAACGGAGATGTCTCTGTCTGGTCGGAAAGGGGGGTGATGTTGCTAAATAGGTCTTTGACAACCGTTAGTGGAGTCAGTGATCAGCATGCAAAGCTGTGGGCTAATTTCACTCTCAACGTTGTAAAAACCCTCAGTGAAACCAGGCCTCTGGTTGCAGTGTTGTGGGGCAGGCAAGCCCAGCAGCTAGCTCCGGTTTTATCTTCTAGTGTGGTTATAAGTTCTACCCACCCCTCACCACTGAGTAGCTACCGCGGCTTTTTTGGCTCTAAGCCCTTCAGCAAGGTGAATAATGAACTGATTAGGCTTGGAGAAACACCCATTGATTGGACCTGCTGATGATTGATAGCGCATCCCGCTGGAGGATGGTTAGAAAGCTTCGCAGAAATCCAAAGCCTGAACCAGGTCCTGCAAAAATCCGTGAGGCACGGGTTGAAGACATGGGTCTGGTCGCAGATATCTACAACTTTTATGTCAGAAATACTGTTATTACCTTTGATGAGCAACCCTGGGATGTTCCCAAATGGGTTTCAAAATTTGAGCACCTGCAGAAACTCAACATGCCATTTATTGTTTTAGAAAGTCCTTCTGGTGAAGTCATTGGATTTGCCTACGTGGCTCCCTGGAGAGAAAAAGCAGCGTTTAGAAAGACAACCGAGAACAGCGTTTATTTGCGTCCCGGTGCAATTGGCAGAGGTTATGGCAAGGCTTTGATGACAGAACTGATTAGGCTTGCCAAGGAATCCGGCATCAAGGAGATCATTGCGGTTATTAGTGACAGCGGTGCAGATGCCTCAATTGCACTTCATAAAAAGCTTGGCTTTGAGCAACAAGGACATTTGGGAAAAGTCGGGTTCAAATTTGAAAGATGGCTTGGGACAGTTTTGTTGCAAAAGTCATTGAAGTAGTTGGGAGACTAATTGGAGTTAGGTGTCTACACCTTTGGAGATAACAGCGTTGACCCAGAAACCGGCAAGATGTATCCGCCTGAGCGGAGTGTTCAAAACCTTTTAGAGCGAGCAAAGCTGGCCGACGAGGTGGGTCTTGGCTTTTTCGGAGTTGGCGAACACCACCGACCCGACTTTCCAATCAGCTCTCCCTCGGTGATGATCTCAGCAGTTGCTGCCGTCACAAAAAACATCAGGGTCGGATCCTCGGTAACGGTTTTGTCTACTGAGGACCCAGTCAGAGTTTTTCAGCAATTCTCCGAAATCAGTCTTATCTCGCTTGGAAGAGCAGACATCACCGTTGGTCGTGGAAGTTTCATTGAGTCATACCCACTGTTCGGTGATTCCCTGGGTGAATACGAAGAACTGTTTGAGGAAAAACTTGAGCTATTGCTCAAGCTGAATAAAGAAAACCCAATCACTTGGAGCGGGAAGTTTAGAAACTCACTGGACAATGTGGGAGTTTGGCCAAGACCCTACGGTGAGGGTGAGATTCCGATTTGGGTCGGAACCGGAGGAACCCCAGCTAGCTCTGCTCGTGCTGGCAGGTTGGGCCAAAATGCGATTTACGCAATCATCGGAGGCTTCCCAATGCAATTCAAGCCTCTGGTTGATCTTTACCGAGAGACGGCCGCCAACCACGGTCACGATGTGGACAAACTAAAAGTCGGCATTGCAGGTTTTGGTCTGTTGGGCGATGACGCCAAGGCCACCAAGGAATTGTTCTACCCATACTGGCACCAGACCATGGGTCAGATCTCTGCGGAGCGCGGTTTTGCTGGGCCCAGCCCGGAGAGCTATCGCATGCAGGTGAATCACCCCGGTGCTTTTTTGGTCGGTTCAGCCTCTGAGGTCAAAGACAGACTCTTGGAGTTGAAACAGGGCTTGGGATTATCTCGTTACATACTGCAGATGGACCTAGGAAACCTAGACCATCAAGCAGTTATGAGGTCAATCGAGTTGCTGGGTGAGATAGCTCCAGAACTTGCAGACTAGAGAGTGCGGAAGGAGGGACTTGAACCCTCACGCCTCGCGGCACTAGAACCTAAATCTAGCGTGTATACCAATTTCACCACTTCCGCGCAAAACCATAGTCTAGTGGGTTTGGGGTTGTGGATAACCCAATGCACGCAATCTTTTTGTTTGATTCCATGCATTCATGGAAGACGCCAAGGTATTAGAGCTCTCTAAAAGAGCTAGATCAATTGCGATGAGGAATCATCCTTCGCAAGCGGCAGAGATTGCTATTGATGAGCATGTGTTGGCAGGTGGGAACGTTGTCAACGAAGAGCAGGCAACAACCGGGGTTCTGAATGAATTGATTGGATTTGGTCCTCTCTCCGCCTATCTGAGTGATGACTCAATTGAAGAGATCTGGATTAATAAACCGAATGAAATCCGCTTTCACAGAAATGGAAAAAATCATTTTGAACAAATTGATCTAGATTCAGAGCAACTCAGACGGGTTGTTCAAAAACTACTCAGACACTCTGGTCGCAGATTAGACAGATCCACGCCTTCGGTCGATGCGTCCTTAGTGGATGGCTCTAGATTGCATGTTGTAATCCCCGAGGTTACAAAACAGCACTGGGCTGTCAACATTAGAAAGTTTTCAAAATCAATAAAGTCGCTAGCTGATTTATCAAATCAAGGGGTAATTACAGATAGCCAGCTAGAGCAGCTAAAAAGCGCTGTCAGGTTAGGCAAGAACATTCTTGTCAGCGGTGCGACTCAAGCTGGCAAGACCACCATGATGTGTGCGATTTTGGCAGAGCTTGAAGGCATGAGGCTTGTGAGTTGCGAGGACACTTTTGAAATTTATGCTCCTTTAGAAGATTGGGTTGCCCTGCAAACCAGACCAGGATCCACCGAAGGGGCAAACGAGGTACCACTCAGACAATTGGTGCGTGAGGCACTAAGAATGCGTCCTGACCGAATCGCAGTGGGCGAAGTTCGAGGTGCTGAGGCGTTGGATTTATTGATTGCTCTGAATTCGGGGATACCCGGCATCTGCACAATCCACTCCAACAGTGCCAGTGAAGCAGTCCGCAAAATGAGAACTCTGCCTTTATTGGCAGGAGGAAATATCAGTGAGGGTTTTTTGAATCCAACCGTTGATTCTGTCGTGGACATGGTTATTCATTGCCAGCGAAATCAAGATGGCTCCAGAACCGTTAGTGAAATCTGGCATCGTGATTGAGCGGTTGAATTCCTTAGTTGCCCGAGCTGGTTTTTATCAGGTGGGGACCAACAGAGTCGTGTTTTTGTCGCTTCTTAGCTCTGGCTCACTAGGTCTAATTACCTATCTTGTTTTTGGAATATACGCATTTGGTTTAGCGGTGACGGTTCTCACTTTGTTGGCAATAATCGAGTTCCTGAGAATTAGGGCCGCAAGCCGATATCGAAGAATGCTTGATGCCTGGCCCGCAGTTTTTGAATTAACCCAGTCGGGGTACGCCGCTTCAATTCCACTGATTGAGCAGGTTGAGGAAATCGAAAAGAGTGGACCGAAACAGCTACAGGAAAACTTCTCGGCCTTGCGGTCGAGAATTGAAGTCGAGGATGAAGAGCAGGCACTTGATTGGTTTCGACTTACCATTGCCAATCGCTATGGAGATTTTTATGCACTGTTGAATCTCCTCAGTCTTCATTTCGGACTCAGTGGACAGGTTGGTTCATGGTCTGATTTAGCAAACCAGTCTCGGATGTCTCTGCAGCGAGAGAACGAAATTAGCTCCCGTCATAACTGGTCCATGGCTGTTGCAAAGTTTGGGCTTCTCGCCCCCTGGTTGATTGTTCTACTGCTAATTCAAAGACCCGAGGGGCTTATTAGTTACCAATCTGCAACGGGCAACCAGGTGATGCTGCTGGCATTGATAATCAGCGTATTTGCCTATGTCGCGACTGATCGCATTGGAAGAGTGAAGCAAAGAGGCAGAGTGTTTGATGCGGCTAAGTGATCGAGTGAAGGTTTCTCCGAAGGTTGAGTTTGATTCAAACCCAGCAAAGATTGGCAAATTTAGATCAAAAAAACAGTCCTTTGACAGTGACCTTGCCGATTTCTCTTTGCTTCTGTCGCTGTGTGTGAAAAACGGTTTGGGAGTCGAAAAAAGCTTTGCTTGGCTCACACAAAGAATGACCGGCACGCTAGCGCAACAGCTATCGGAAATAGTAACCAGGGTCGAACTCGGTGAGTCTTTTTTGGATGCCCTGGCTGAAACCTCAGAGCGAAATTCGAACGCAGCTTTGTCTGAATTTAGCTCCAAGGTGAGTCTTGCCATAACTAGAGGGACTCCACTGAGTGATGCACTAATTGCGCAGGCGGGAACTATCAATCACCAACTAGCGCAGAGAGATTTACAAAAAGCCAACAGCAACGAAACCAAGATGTTGCTTCCGATGGTGTTTTTGATTTTGCCGATGAGCGTGCTGATGGCAAGTTTTCCAAGTCTTTCCAACCTTGGGCTTGGAATTTAGAAAGGAGAAAAATGAAGACGATTAATTCTGACCGAGGCGATGTTCCAGGTTGGGTTTTGATAACTCTGATGACCGCTGGTCTGGTGATTTTAATCTGGGGGATTGCTGGTCCTGCTCTGCAGGGAGTTTTTGATCAGGCGATTTCCCGAGTGGTTTCATTTTGAAAGCTGAAAAAGGTTCGGCGGTAATTGGTTCGATTATTGGATTGACCGCAATAACTCTTGTGTCAATTAGTGTGATTTTGGCACTGATGGCGGGATGGAATGCGATGCTGATTCGCGATGCTGCGGTTACTGGCGCAAGACATGGCGCTCTTGCAGATAAGACACCAGCTGATGGAGAGCGCTACACATTGAAACTGTTGGAGCAGAGAATGCCGTCACTTGCAAATTTTCAAACCAATTCATCTATTGAAAACCAGGAGTTGTCGATTTCAGTAAGTGCTGTATTGCCACAAGCTGGTTTCATCAACAGCCTGAGCATTCCAACGGTGACTGGGAGTGCGGAACTTGAAAGACGGTTCTAAGGGATATGCCGCAATCGAAATAATTGTTTATTCGATTTTGCCATTGATGATTTTCGCCCTCGTTCCAGCCGGCTATCAGGTGATTCAAAAACAGCTGGCTGCCGAGTCAGTGGTGAGGATGGTGGCCAGAGAGATGATGATTGATAAACCTGACAACCCAGAAGCTACTGCTGCTTCACTGGCGAATGAGATTTCAAGTGATTTTGGCTATCCCGCCAGCTTACAAATTTCTTGCCTAGAAACCTGCGATGAAAGTGGCGGTTGGTATCGATTGCGGGTCAGCATTGATTCCGTCCACGCGCAAAAGGTGGCGGTGATTGAAAACCGATAAAGGTTCTATTTCCCCTTTCGGTATTGGACTCGCTTCGATATCAGTTGCAACCGCATTGGTTGTTTACGTGTCAGGAATGATGTTGATAGCTCAGCATCGTCTGCAAGGGGATTCTGACCTGGCGCTTCTGCAGGCACACCAGCATTCTGTCCAAGAATTGGAATACGCAAAGTATTCGCTGGTGCAATCCCAATTGCAGAAATACTTCCAAGCAAACAACGTGCAGGGACTTTCATTTCTTGATCTTGAAGTTGAAGAGTTTGAATCAAGAATGAGACTGTGTTCGAACCTCACCCTCCCTTTTTCAGCCATGAGTCTTCCGACTTCAATTGCTGTTTGTGCAGAAAGTGCGGTTGCTAGCTTTGACCCAAGAGATGGTCTTCGTGTTCAATCTTGATTATTTGGTTGACCGTATTTGGGTAAAAATCTCCAAAACATATAAGCCCCATAAAAACTGATTCCACCCATCACCGCCATTGCTGGCCCCAGGCCAAATAGCAAGGTGACTCCCGAGAGCACATATGGAGAAAATGCGTTTCCACTTGTTGTCAAAAGCCTAAATCCAGCTAGGAATTCACTCCTTGCATCAATGGGTGCCAGGTCAGCCCCTAAAACCATGTTTATTCCACTGGAGAGGGCATTTACCAAAGCGGTAAGAGCGGCAAATAGGGCGAATGTGAACAGATTATCCATCAGGAAAAACATCATGTAGAGAGCACCAAAGGCCAACATAGTTGGCACCGAGGTCCAGAATCTTCCATATTTATCCATCACTATTCCGGAGAGATAAAACAAAGAAAAATCGATAATCCCGGTCAATCCAATTATTAGAGAGGTGGTTGCGGGATCAATTCCTAGATTTATGGCAAATAGCGGAAGAGCAATCATTCTGATATTTCTGATTCCCGCAATCACCGCACTTGCAACTCCAAGGGTCCTTAGTTTGTTTTTCTCGCGTTTGGCAATCATCCAGGAGCGTCCACGGTTTTCACTTGGGGTGCAAACCATGGATTCAGCATCCACCGTGAAAACCAAAAAGCTGACTACCAGCATCAACCCAGCTGCCAACAAATAAACCGAGTTTGTGCCGAAACCCGTAATCAGCACCGATCCCAAAACGGGACCTAAAGCTAAACCGCCACGAAACATG
>Ga0209923_1000125_pt1 | contig 17791 bp, 9 predicted proteins | sample SalPon1_A_H2O_MG_FD_185696 | JGI IMG/M metagenome (GOLD analysis project Ga0209923, IMG submission 185696) | Salt pond water microbial communities from South San Francisco under conditions of wetland restoration - Salt Pond MetaG R1_A_H2O_MG... | ecosystem: Environmental > Aquatic > Non-marine... | reverse complement strand
CCGACGTACGCATCATGACCGACAACTCATCACAGGACGACGACCCCGACGCCGCAGGCGATCCCATCTCCACCGCCGCACTGGACCCATGGGGCGCCGACACCGTCACCGACTACGCGGCGCTGTTCGACGAGTTCGGCATCGAGCGGATCGACACGGTCGCCGACGCGCTGCCCGACCCGCATGCGCTGTTCCGCCGTGGTGTCATCTTCGGGCATCGCGGCTACGACCGCGTGCTCGACGCGCTCGCGGCGGGCGAGCCGGCGGCGGTGCTGTCGGGGTTCATGCCGACGGGCGCGCCGCATCTGGGCCACAAGATGGTCTTCGACGAGATCGTCTGGCACCAGCAGCAGGGCGCGAGCGCACACGCGGTGATCGCCGACCTCGAGGCACACGCCGCGCGCGACCGCAGCTGGGCGGAGATCGACGACCACACCCGCGACTACCTCCTGTCGCTCTTGGCGGTGGGGTTCGACCCCGACAGCGGCGAGGTGTACCGGCAGTCCGCAGCACCCGCGGTCGACGCGCTCGCGTTCGAGCTGGGCATCCACGCCAACCTCTCGGAGCTGCAGGCGATCTACGGCTTCGACGGCACGACGGCGATCGCCCACATGCAGGCGGTGCTCACGCAGATGGCCGACATCCTCGAGCCACAGCTCGAGGCGCCACAGCCGACGGTCATCCCCGTCGGCCCCGACCAGGACCCGCACATCCGCTTCGCCCGCGACCTGGCCGCGCGCATGCGCATGTTCAGCGTGACCGAGGCGTACGCCAGCTTCGAGCTGACCGACGCCGAGCGGGCGGTGTGTGCGGAGGTGTACGCGGCGCGCGAGGCCTACGCCGAGGACCCTGCGACGCCGCGGTGTGCGGAGGCGGCGGCGTGGCTGCGCGCCGAAGGAGCGGAGACGGCGACCCGGGCGTCGCTGGTCGCGAAGCTCGAGAACGCGGGGATGGAGCCGCTGGCACCGCGCGCACGCGTGGTGGCGACCGGCGCACCGGAGGCCGCACTCGATGCGCTCATCGCGCAGGTCGACGGCGAGAAGCGCCGCTACGGGGCGCACATCGACAGCTTCGAGCTGTCCGCGGCGGCGCTGGCCAGCCTCGCCCGAGCGGTCGAGCTCGAGCATGGCGGCTACGGCTTCATCGCCCCGAGTGCGATCTACCACCGCTTCATGTCGGGGCTGACCGGGGGGAAGATGTCCTCGAGCGACCCCGCCTCGCACATCGCGCTGACGGACCCCCCGTCGGAGGGGGCGGCGAAGGTGCGTGCGGCGACGACGGCGGGCCAGCCGACGGAGGCGCTGCAGCGCGAGCGCGGCGGTGACCCCGACGCCTGCCCCGTCTACGAGCTGTACGCGTACACCCTCGCGGGGGACGATGACGCGCTCACGGAGACGGTGTACACCGAGTGTGCGGGCGGCGAGCGGCTCTGCGGTGACTGCAAGGCGCAGGCCGCAGAGCTGATGGAGGGCTTCCTCGCCGACCACCAGGAGCGACGGGCGGCGGCGGAGGCGACGCTCGCGGCGATGGACGTCGAGCTGACCTCCCCGCGGAGGCGCGACTGATGCGGCTCGCCCCGATCGAGGTGACGCTGCTGGAGGCGGCGCCCGCGGGTGAGCCCGAGCCGATCGCGGCGATCGCCGCGGCGACAGATGCGCCGGCGGTGACGCTGCGGGGGGCGGCGCACCGCCTCGCGGACAAGGGGCTGTGTACGGTGTCGACCGAGACGACGACGACGCTCTCGCTCACCGATGAGGGCCGGCGGTACCACGCGGTGGGGCTGCCGGAGCACCGCCTGGCCACCGCGGCCGCGGCGCTGTCGGACCCGTCGGTGCCCGAGGCCGCAGCGGCGGCAGAGCTCGCCGACGACGAGCTGCAGATCGCCCTCGCGAACGCCGCGCGCAAGCAGCTCGCGTCGATCGACGGCGGTGTGGTGACCGCCGCCGAGCCCGACCCCGACGACGACCCCGAGGTCGCCGCGCTCGCGGCACTCGCAGCCGGTGACGCTGCGGCGGTGGATGCGGCGGTGCGCGACCGCCTGCTCGAGCGCTCGCTCGTGGCCGCAGACGAGCGGACGGAGCTGCGCGTCGCGCTCACCGATGCGGGCGTGACGGCGCTCATGGAGGGCGTCGAGGCGACGGATGCGGTGGGCCAGCTCACCCCGGAGCTGCTGCAGTCGGGCCGGTGGGCCGACGTCGAGTACGCACCGTACAACGTCACCGCCGACCCCCCGGCACGCCCGACGGGGCGGCAGCACGTCCTGCGGGCGACCGCCGAGCGGGTGAAGGACGTGCTCATCGGCATGGGCTTCGCGGAGATGACCGGCCCGCACGCGGATGCGGACTTCTGGATCAACGACTGCCTGTTCATGCCGCAGGACCACCCCGCCCGCACCCACTGGGACCGCTTCGCGCTGGCGCTGCCGCCGGCGGAGACGGTGCCCGCGGCGCTGCTCGAGCGCGTCGCGGCGGCGCACACCGGCGGTGTCGGCGCCGACGGCGAGGGGTACCACACCCCCTTCGACCCCGACGCGACGCGGGCGATGGCGCTGCGGGGACACACCACCTCGCTGTCGATGCGGTACCTCTCGGGCGAGGCGGTCGGCCCCATCGAGCCGCCGGCGCGGTACTTCTCCGTCGAGAAGGTCTACCGCAACGACACGCTGGATGCGACGCATCTGCTGGAGTTCTTCCAGATCGAGGGGTGGGTGCTCGCGGATGCGCTGTCGGTGCGTGACCTCATGGGCACCTTCGAGCGCTTCTACGCCGCATTCGGCATCACCGACGTGCAGTTCAAGCCGCACTACAACCCCTACACCGAGCCGTCGTTCGAGCTGTTCGGGCGCCACCCCGTGACCGACGAGCTGATCGAGATCGGCAACTCGGGGCTGTTCCGCCCGGAGGTGCTCGAGCCGCTGGGTGTCGAGGGGGACGTGATGGCATGGGGGCTGGCGCTCGAGCGGCTGGCGATGCTCACCTCCGGCACCGAGGACATCCGCGACCTGCATGGGACGCTCGCGGACCTCGCGGTGCTGCGGACGGCGGAGGTGCCGTACTGATGCCGGTCATCGACGTCGACCTCGAGGAGCTGCGCACGCTCGTCGGCACCGATGCGGACGACGCGACGCTCATGGCCGACCTCTTCGAGCTCGGCTTAGAGCATGAGGGCAGCACCGACGCGGGGGCAGAGCAGTTCGAGTTCGGTCCCGACCGGCTGGACCGGCTGTCGGTCGAGGGGGTCGCCCGCTCGCTGCGGCAGCACTACGACATCGCACCGGGGCTGTCGGTGCCGCATGCGTCCCCGCCGGAGTACGCGCTCGTCGCCGCGGACGTCCCCGCCGACCGCCCGTACATCAGCGGGCTGATCGTCCGCGGGCTGTCGCTCTCAGAGGGGGTGCTGCAGTCGGTCATCCAGCTGCAGGAGAAGCTGCACGCGACGATGGGTCGGCGCCGCGCGAAGGGGGCGATCGGCATCCACGACCTGACGATGCTCAAGCCGATCACCGACCGCATCCCCGACCGCAAGGCGCTCATCTACCGCGGGGTCGATCCGGAGGAGACGACGTTCGTCCCGCTGGGGGCCGACCGGGAGATGACGCCCGCCGCGGTGTGTGCGGAGCTGCCGACGGGGCGGCGCTACGGCGACCTCGTCGATGTCGATGCGGCGGTGCCGGGCATCGTCGACGACCTGGGGCTGTTCTCGTTCCCACCGGTGATCAACGGCGCGCGCACCGAGCTCGCGACCGACACGCACGCGGTGCTCGTCGAGCTGACGGGCACCGACCAGTGGACGATCGACAAGATGGCGACGATCCTCGGCTACGCGCTCGTCGCCCGCGGCGGCGACCTCGAGGCCGTCGAGGTGGTCACCCCCGAGGCGACGCTGCGGCGGCCCGCACTCGACGTCGAGACGAAGCGGGTCGCACATGCGGACATCGAGCGGACCCTCGGTGTCGAGCTGTCGCCCGAGCGGGTCCGTGCGCTGTGTGCGCGTGCGGGGCTGGATGCGACGGTCGCCGATGGGACGTACGAGGTGTCGATCCCGCCGTACCGCGTCGATGTGCTGCATCCCGTCGACGTGATCGACGACATCGGTCGCGCGTACGGCTTCACCACCCTCGAGCCCCGGGTGCCCGACGTGGCGACGATCGGTGGCCGGCACCCGCGGTCGCGCCTGCGGCGGGCGCTGCGCGAGCGGCTCGTGGGCATGGGCGTCGAGGACATGCTCACCTTCCATCTGTCCAGCCCCGCGGTGACGCGGACGCAGATGCGCCTCGCGGATGCGGGCGACGCACTCGGCACCGAGGAGCCGGTGCGGATCACGAGCCCCTACAGCGAGGAGTACCCCATCGTCCGGCAGTGGCTGCTGCCGTCGCTCGTGCAGGTGCTCGCGAACAACACCCACCGCCGCTACCCGCAGGTGCTGGGGGAGGTGGGCCATGTGCTGTGGGCCGACGATGGTGCCACCGATGGGGTGCGGGAGGCCGACCGCGTCGCGGTCGTCGTCGCCGAGCCGACGGCGAGCTTCGAGGATGCGAAGGCGGTGTGTGCATCGCTCGCGGCGGGCTTCGACACGGCCCTCGCGACGCCGGCTGCGACGCACCCCTCGTTCATCGACGGCCGCTGTGCGGAGCTGCGGGTCGACGATGCCGCCGTGGGCGTCCTCGGCGAGCTGCACCCGCAGATCATCGCCGACGCGGGCATCGAGGTGCCCGTCGCGGCGTTCGAATGTGCCGTCAGCGCCTTCGAGACGGACGATTCCGGCTAATCGAGCGACTTAACAGCACCCCCGCGCGACCGTTGGCAGACGCATGCTTGAGGGGAGCTACGACCCATCGGCGGTGGAGCCCCGATGGCAACGCCGCTGGCTGGATGCGGACATCTACGCGTACGACCCCACCGCGGGTGCGGCGCCGGTCGCGATCGACTCCCCCCCGCCGACGGTCTCGGGCAGCCTCCACATGGGGCACTTCTACGGCTTCACCCTGCAGGACTTCGTCGCGCGCTTCGCGCGCATGCGGGGGCGGCCGGTCTACTTCCCCTTCGGCTACGACGACAACGGCATCGCCTCCGAGCGGCTGACGGAGGCGCACCACGGCATCACCCACCAGTCGTACGAGCGCGGGGAGTTCCAGGCGCTCACCCGCGAGGTGTGCGACCGCTTCGAGGCGGAGTTCACCAGCGAGATGCGCCAGCTGGGCATCTCGATCGACTGGTCGCAGACGTACCAGACGATCTCGCCGGCGGTCCAGCGGCTGAGCCAGCTGTCGTTCATCGACCTGACCGAGCGCGGCCGGCAGTACCGCAAGGAGGCGCCGGCGATCTGGTGCCCCGAGTGCGAGACGGCGATCTCGCAGGTCGAGACGGAGGACGTCGAGCGCGCGAGCCACTTCAACGACATCGCCTTCGCGGTCACCTCGACGGACGCGGTCGAGGCCGTCGAGATCGCGACGACGCGCCCCGAGCTGCTGCCGGCGTGTGTGGCGCTGTTCATCCATCCCGATGACGAGCGCGTCGACACGCTCGTCGGCGAGGAGGTCGCGGTGCCGATCTTCGGCCACGAGGTGCCCATCCTCGCGGACGAGCGCGTGGATGCGGAGACGGGCACCGGGGTGGTGATGTGCTGCACCTTCGGCGACCAGACGGACATCGAGTGGTACCAGGCACACGACCTGCCGCTGCGGCTGGCGATCGACGAGTCGGGGACGCTCACCGACGTCGCCGAGGGGTACGCGGGGCTGTCCGCGGATGCGGCGCGCGAGGCGATCGTCGCCGACCTCGAGGCGGCGGGGGCGCTCGTGGACCGCCGGCCGATCACCCACACGGTGAACGTGCACGAGCGCTGTGGCACGGGCATCGAGTTCCTCGTGAAGGCGCAGTGGTACATCCGCGTGCTCGACCGCACCGATGCGTACCTCGAGGCGGGCGCGGCGATGGAGTGGGTGCCCGAGAAGATGTTCACCCGCTACCGCAACTGGATCGAGGGGCTGCAGTGGGACTGGGCGATCTCCCGGCAGCGCTCCTCGGGCATCCCCATCCCCGTGTGGTACTGCGACGGCTGCGACGCGCCGGTGCTGGCCGACCGCACGCAGCTGCCGGTGGACCCCCTCACCGACGACCCACCCGTCGAGCGGTGTCCCGACTGCGACAGCGCGTCGTTCACGCCCGAGGGGGACGTGCTCGACACGTGGGCGACCTCCTCGCTGACGCCGCTGATCAACGCGGGGTGGGACTGGGACGCCGACGCCGAGGCGTTCACGATGGCACACCCGGAGCTGTACCCGTTCACGCTGCGGCCGCAGGGGCACGACATCATCTCCTTCTGGCTGTTCCACACGGTCGTCAAGTGCCTCGAGCACACCGGCGAGGTGCCCTTCGAGCAGGTGCTGATCAACGGGATGGTGCTCGATGCGGACCGCCAGAAGATGTCGAAGTCGAAGGGGAACGTCGTCAGCCCCGAGGACGTCCTCGAGCGGTACCCCGTGGATGCGGCACGCTACTGGGCGGCCTCCTCCGCGGTCGGCGACGACATCCCCTACTCCGAGGAGGGGCTGCGTGCGGGCGAGAAGCTCATCCAGAAGCTGTGGAACGCCTCACGGCTCGTCGACACGCTGACCGCCGACATCGACACGGACGTCCCCCTCGAGCAGCTGCGGCCGATCGACCGGTGGCTGCTGGCCGCGCTGGACGCCGAGATCGAGCGGCTCACCGACCGCATGGAGCACTTCGCGTTCTCGAAGGCACGCGATGGGCTCCGCAGCTTCTTCTGGCACACCTTCTGCGATGACTACCTCGAGATCGCCAAGCAGCGCATCCGCGAGGAGGACGACGCCGCGGCGGCGACGACCGTCCGCATCGCACACGAGCGCTTCCTCCGGCTGTTCGCGCCCATCCTCGCGCACATCACCGAGGAGCTGTACCACGCGATGTACGCCCCCGACGCGTCGGCGTCGATCCACCACACCAGCTGGCCCACGCCGCTGGGGGTCGATGCGGACATCCCCGCCGGCGAGACGGCGATGGCCGTCGTCGGCGCGCTGCGGAAGTACAAGAGCGACGCCCAGCTGCCGATGAACGCCCCGCTCACACGCGTGGAGGTGACCGCACCCGTGGGCGCGTACCGGGAGGACATCGCCCGGGTGATGCACGTCGAGGCGCTGCAGCTGCGCGAGACCGCGCCCACGGTGACCGAGCGCATCACGGGGATCGACCTCGCATACGGGGTGGTGGGGCCCGCCTTCGGCGCACAGGTGCCCGAGATCGAGGCGGCGATCGACGCCGGTGCGTACACCCTCGACGACGGGCGGCTGCAGCTGGCGGGCGTCGACCTCGACCCCGAGATGTTCACCGTCGAGCGCGAGCGGAGCTACGACGGCGACGGCGAGCTCATCGATGCGGACGGCTACGCCTGCATCGTCCACCGCTGATCACAGGTCGGCGCCGACCGCCTCGCTGACCGACGCGTACCCATCCGCCCGCAGCAGCGCCGCCAGCTCCGTGGCGATCTCGGCGGCGACGGTGGGGCCCCGGTAGACCATCGCGGTGTACAGCTGCACCGCCGATGCGCCCGCGCGGATCTTCTCGTACGCATCCGCACCCGTCGCGACCCCACCGACGCCGATCACCGGCAGCGTGGTCTCGGCGGCGATCTGCCGGACCTGCGCGGTCGCGGCCGCCTGCAGTGGCCGCCCCGACAGCCCGCCCGTCTCCGCGCGGTGTGGCCCCGCGAGCGGCATCGAGCGGTCGGTGGTGGTGTTGCTCGCGACGACCGCGGCGACCCCACCCGCCTCCGCGAGCTCGACGGCGGCGCGCACGCCCGCCGCCGAGAGGTCCGGCGAGAGCTTCACGAACACCGGCGTCTGTCCCGCCGCGGTCACCGCGTCGATGATCGCCGCGAGCCGGTCGGGGTCCTGCAGGGCGGTGTGCTCGGGGCGGTTCGGACAGGAGACGTTGACCGTGACGTACGCCACATGCGGCGCCAGCTGTGTGTAGGTCGCCGCGTAGTCGGCGGGCGCCGCCGCGGGGTCCGCATCGTCGCTGAGGGCGATGTTCGCGCCGATGGGCACCGCCGCATCCGTGGCGGCCAGCCGCCGGGCGATCGCCGCCGCCCCGTCGTTGTTGAGGCCCAGCCGGTTGATGATCGCCCGGTCCTCCCGCAGCCGGAACAGCCGTGGCCGGGGGTTGCCCGCCTGGGGGGTCTGCGTCACCCCACCCACCTCGACGAAGCCGAAGCCGAGTGCCCCGAAGACGGCGGGTGCCCGCGCGTTCTTGTCGAAGCCGGCGGCCAGCCCCACCGGCGACCGCAGCTGCATGCCGCACAGCTCGGTGTGCAGGATGGGGTCGTCCACCGCGAGCGCGCGTGCGGCCGCCGCCGCCAGCGGGGTGCCGTCGATCGCGGCGAGCGTCCGCATGCCCACCGCATGCGCCCGCTCCGCATCGAGGGCGAACAGCAGCGGGCGGGCGATGCGGTAGCCCGCACCGACGGCCCGACCGGTCCAGGAGATGCTCACGCCGGAGAACGTGCTGGTGGCAGCAAGAACCGTTCGCCTCACACAGCTGCCACGTGGGTGGAGGCCGGTCGGTCATCCCGCGCGGTGCGCACTGGGTCGCGCCGGTGTGTCCCCACGCGGTCGGAGTCGGTGCTGCTGGCGGAAAGCGATGTCGTGCTCAGTCGTCGCTGTGCTCGATGCCGCGCTTGGAGACGTTGCCGCGGGTGATCTGCGAGACCGACCCGTTCATCCACCCCGGCGCATCCGGGGGGACCTCGTCGGTCCACGCCCACGCGTCGTACACGTGGATGCGGTCGGTGCCCCGCTCACGCAGCCGGATCTCCGTGGCGTGTGGCTTGGCCTGCGCCTCCGAGCGGAAGCGCTCGAACCCCTCGAGGCGGCGGGCGGCCTTCAGCGCCGCCTGCCGTGGCATCCGGCCGGTGAACTGCCGTGTCTGTGCGCCCCCATCGAGCATGACGAAGTTGCGTTTCCCATCTTGTCGGACCATCGGTGTCCCTCCGGCCACAACTCACCCAGTCGCTGTATAAACATATAGGATAATTCAGATGTTTTCGTTGACACCACACAGCGGGCGTGGAACCGCATGACACGGCCGTGACCGTGTCGACGCCATTTTATACCCATCACGCCAGCGTCTGGTTACGCAGGATGCATCCGCGATGCGGTGATGCACCCTGCCCGTTGGACCTCACACGGGTGGGGTCCGCGGGCGAGGACGGCCGACGGACCGATGTGGTTAAACACGTCCGTCGGGTATCTACTCGTCCGCGAAACCATGAGGATCTCACCCCTGCGGTCCGCCGTGAGATGAGATCTGATGTGAGCCTCGGTGGGTCGGTGCATCCTGTCTGGATGTCGGCCCACCACGAACGGACCACGCAATTGGTGTGCCTCACTCTGTGAGGTATACCCGCCACCGTCCTCCCTCGGGAGGACACATTCCGGTTGATCCTGCCGGAGGCCATTGCTATCGGAGTCCGATTTAGCCATGCTAGTCGAGCGAGGTTAGCCCTCGCGGCGAACAGCTCAGTAACACGTGGCCAAGCTACCCTGCAGAGGGGGACAGCGTCGGGAAACTGACGGGAATCCCCCATACCGGTCTCACGCTGGAATGCCGAGACCGACAAACGCTCCGGCGCTGCAGGATGCGGCTGCGGCCGATTAGGTAGTCGGTGGGGTAACGGCCCACCGAGCCGATAATTGGTACGGGGTGTGAGAGCACGAGCCCGGAGACGGAATCTGAGACAAGATTCCGGGCCCTACGGGGCGCAGCAGGCGCGAAACCTTTACACTGCACGAACGTGCGATAAGGGGACTCCGAGTGCGAGGGCATACAGTCCTCGCTATTGTGTACCGTAGGGTGGTACACGACCAAGAGCTGGGCAAGACCGGTGCCAGCCGCCGCGGTAATACCGGCAGCTCGAGTGATGGCCGATTTTATTGGGCCTAAAGCGTCCGTAGCTGGCCCTGCAAGTCCGTCGGGAAATCCACTCGCCTAACGAGTGGGCGTCCGGCGGAAACTACAGGGCTTGGGACCGGAAGACTTGAGGGGTACGTCTGGGGTAGGAGTGAAATCCTGTAATCCTGGACGGACCGCCGATAGCGAAAGCACCTCAAGACGACGGATCCGACAGTGAGGGACGAAAGCTAGGGTCTCGAACCGGATTAGATACCCGGGTAGTCCTAGCTGTAAACGATGTTCGCTAGATGTGGCACAGGCTACGTGCCTGTGCTGTGTCGTAGGGAAGCCGAGAAGCGAACCGCCTGGGAAGTACGTCCGCAAGGATGAAACTTAAAGGAATTGGCGGGGGAGCACTACAACCGGAGGAGCCTGCGGTTTAATTGGACTCAACGCCGGACATCTCACCAGCTCCGACTACAGTGATGACGATCAGGTTGAAGACCTTGTCACGATGCTGTAGAGAGGAGGTGCATGGCCGCCGTCAGCTCGTACCGTGAGGCGTCCTGTTAAGTCAGGCAACGAGCGAGACCCGCGCACCTACTTGCCAGCAGCAGTTTCGACTGGCTGGGTACAGTATGTGGACTGCCAGGGGCAACCTGGAGGAAGGAACGGGCAACGGTAGGTCAGTATGCCCCGAATGAGCTGGGCGACACGCGGGCTACAATGGTCGAGACAATGGGTTGCCACCTCGAGAGAGGGCGCTAATCTCCGAAACTCGATCGTAGTTCGGATTGAGGGCTGAAACTCGCCCTCATGAAGCTGGATTCGGTAGTAGTCGCCTTTCAGTAAAAGGCGGCGAATACGTCCCTGCTCCTTGCACACACCGCCCGTCAAAGCACCCGAGTGAGGTCCGGATGAGGCCACCGTCTGGTGGTCGAATCTGGGCTTCGCAAGGGGGCTTAAGTCGTAACAAGGTAGCCGTAGGGGAATCTGCGGCTGGATCACCTCCTAATGATCGGGATCAGACCGACGCGTCTGACCCACCTGGTGCGGTCCGTTCGTGGTGGCACACATCCGGACAGGCACCTGAGACCCCACCGAGGCTCGCGGGCCCGTAGCTCAGCGGCAGAGCACCTCCTTTGCAAGGAGGAAGCCCTGGGTTCAAATCCCAGCGGGTCCATGTGTGGCGACCGTCACCGCGATGGTCGTCACCCCGATGCACCACCGCCGGAGACGGCGGATGGGAAGGGAGGAGGACGCGCCGGCTACCACCGGCCGTCCCGATGACACCGTGTGTACGCGTGTAATCCAGACGCCCACTGAACCCGTTCATCGGGATCTGTGGACGTCAGCACCTGCATCCGCAGGTGCGACACACAACCGACAGCATACTGGCTACTGTGCTGGCTGGTGAATGGCTCGGCTCGAGAGCCGATGACGGACGTGCCAAGCGGCGATACGCTCAGGGGAGCTGCATGGAAGCGAAGAACCTGAGATCTCCGAATGGGAATCCCACTACACTTGCATCTAGCAAGGGGGAACGCTCTGAACTGAAACATCTCAGTAGGAGCAGGAAGAGAACGCAATTGCGATGTCGTCAGTAACCGCGAGTGAACGCGACACAGTCCAAACCGAATCCGACAGGATATGTGGTGTATGGGCACACACAATCGCGTGGCGGACAGGTCAGAACTCTCCTGGAACGGAGGGCGAGACAGGGTGACAGCCCCGTACGACCTGTGCGACGCGCGAGGTGTGACCCGGAGTAGCGAGGGTTGGATATCCTTCGTGAAGGACGCAGGCAACGACTGCGAAGACTAAACACTCCTCGAGACCGATAGCGCACACGTAGCGTGAGCGAACGTTGAAAAGCACCCCGAACAGGGCGGTGCAAAGATCCTGAAATCAGTCAGCGAAAGAACGATGTGGCATACAAGGTCACGATCCGAACGACCGTGGGGCGACCCACCTGTAGGACGATCGTGAAGCCGGTGTCACCTCGTGCGTTTTGAAAAACGAACCAGGGAGTGTGTCTCGTTGGCGAGCCTAACTGATCGACTCAGGCAGGCGCAGGGAAACCGATATGGCCGCAATCTTTGATGAGGGCCACCGTGTTCAAGCGCGGGAAGTCAACGGGTCACGACCCGAAACCGAGTGATCTACACGTGGGCAAGGTGAACCGTGGCGAAAGCCACGTGGAGGCCTGCTAGGGGTGGTATCTTACAATATCCTCCCGTGACCTACGTGTAGGGGTGAAAGGCCCATCGAACTCGGCAACAGCTGGTTCCAGCCGAAACATGTCGAAGCATGATCTCAGCCGAGGTCGTCAGCGCGGTAGAGCGACCGATTGGATGTCCCGCCTCCGAGAGGAGTCGGCCATCCTGTCAAACTCCGAACGTGCTGACGCTGTAGACGCTGGGAGTCCGGACTGCGGGGTAAGCTTGTGGTCCGTGAGGGAGACAACCCAGAGCAGGGTTAAGGTCCCAAAGTGTGGATTAAGTGCAACGAAAGATTGTCTCGAGTCCTAGACAGCCGGGAGGTGAGCTTAGAAGCAGCTACCCTCTAAGAAAAGCGTAACAGCTTACCGGCCGAGATTCGGGGCGTCGAAAATGATCGGGGCTCAAATCCACCACCGAGACCCTGCGGCACCCATCACAGGGTGATCCAGTAGGCTTGGCGCAGCGGTCGGGTAGAAGCACGGTCGAGAGATCGTGTGGACCGTCCGGTGATGACAATCCTGGTCACAGTAGCAGCGAGAGTCGGGTGAGATCCCCGACGGCCATATGAGCAAGGGTTCCTCGGCACTGTCAATCAGCCGAGGGTCAGCCGGTCCTAAGTGACGCCGTAACACGACCGTCACGAACGGGAAACTGGTTAACATTCCAGTGCCATCATGCACCGAAATCGACGCTGTGGGGAACAGAGAGCGGGGCCATCGCCCCGTCCAAGTGGGGAACATCGTGGACGCCGTCATGGCACGAAGCGATCGAAGCCCACGAGTGCGCAAGTCTCTGCTACCCAGAGCCCGTGAAAAGAGAGCGTGATGTCCGTACCCAGATCCGACACAGGTGCTCAGGCGGCGAAAGCCACGGCCCGTCGGGACCAACCGGCGTTAGGGAATTCGGCACGTTAGTCCCGTACCTTCGGAAGAAGGGATGCCTGCTCGGCGACGAGCAGGTCGCAGTGACTCGGGCGCTCCGACTGTCTAATAACAACATAGGTGACCGCAAATCCGCAAGGACTCGTACGGTCACTGAATCCTGCCCAGTGCGGGTATCTGAACACCGCGTACAAGCGGACGAAGGACCCGTCAACGGCGGGGGTAACTATGACCCTCTTAAGGTAGCGTAGTACCTTGCCGCTTCAGTAGCGGCTTGCATGAATGGATCAACGAGAGCGCCACTGTCCCAACGCTGGGCCCGGTGAACTGTACATTCCAGTGCGGAGTCTGGAGTCCCCCAGGGGGAAGCGAAGACCCTATAGAGCTTTACTGCAGGCTGTCGCTGGGACATGGCCGCTGATGTGCAGGATAGGTAGGAGACGGTACACAGGTGTCTGCGCCAGCAGATCGCCGAGTCACCCGTGAAATACTACCCGTCAGTGACTGTGACCCTCACTCCGGCAGGAGGACACCGGTAGCCGGGCAGTTTGACTGGGGCGGTACGCGCTCGAAAAGATATCGAGCGCGCCCGAAGGTCTCCTCAAGCGAGTCGGAAACTCGCTGGAGAGTGCAAGAGCACACGGAGGCCTGACAGTGACGTGCACAACAAGCGTCGCTGACGCGAAAGCGTGGTCTAGCGAACCAACGAGGCCCATTCTTGGGGCCCGTTGATGACAGAAAAGCTACCTTAGGGATAACAGAGTCGTCACCGGCAAGAGCACATATCGACCCGGTGGCTTGCTACCTCGATGTCGGTTCCCTCCATCCTGCCCGTGCAGACGCGGGCAAGGGTGAGGTTGTTCGCCTATTAAAGGAGGTCGTGAGCTGGGTTTAGACCGTCGTGAGACAGGTCGGCTGCTATCTACTGGGGGTGTTGAGACCTGACAGGAACGTCCGCATAGTACGAGAGGAACTGCGGGTGGGTGCCACTGGTGTATCGGTTGTCCGACAGGGCAGTCGCCGAGCAGCTACGCACCACGGGGTAAGAGCTGAACGCATCTAAGCTCGAAACCCACCTGAAAACGAGGTCTCCGTCGGACGCTCGTCCAAGACGAGACAGATAGACTCGGGGTGTACGCACCAAGGCAACGAGGTGTTGAGCCCGCGAGCACTACCGATCCGAGCCACAGTCATTGGTTGCCCACTCCCCGGTGAGCGGGTTCAGGCGGTCACTGGATTACACGCGCACAGACACACAGCTTCGAGCTGGCACATCCGCGGTTCGATCCCGCGGTCGGAGCCTCGAGGCGGCCACAGTGGCAGGGCCACACCCGTACCCATCCCGAACACGGCAGTAAAGTCTGCCCACGTGGCTGGTGGTACTGGCGCGCGAGAGCCGCTGGGAACCCACCCACGCCGCCTCACCATTCATCCCATATCGCAGTCTGAGTGACGACACCGCAACAGCGATGCCGGTGTGGTGTCGACTCGGAATGTGCCACGGTGGCAGAGTCTGGCCGAACGCATCCGCCTGCAGAGCGGAGAATCGCCGGTTCAAATCCGGCCCGTGGCTTCCCGCCGGTCGCCCCGCAGCGGTGCGACATATCGTAATGGCCATACCACCGGTGTGCCCATCCGGTGACATGCAACGACGTGCCGCGGCGGTGCTGATCGGGCTGTTCCTGCTGGCGGCGGTGGGTGCGTACGCGCTGGTCGCGACCGCGACGGCGCCGCAGATCACGATCGCCGACCCCGCCGTCGAGCTCACCAACGGCGAGACCGCCAGGATCGGCGGCCAGGCGTACACGCTCTCCGCGGTCGATGCCGCGGGTGCGACATTGGCGAGCACGGTCGCTGATGCGCGCTACACCGACACGTGGCCCGCCGACGGAGAGGTCACCCTGGGCGCACAGGCGTACACCGTCCGCGTCGACGGTGAGGTGGCACGGCTGACGGCGGTCGTCGACGAGGAGGCGGTGCTCGCAGCCGATCCCGACGCGACCGGCGAGGTCGTCACCATCGGCGGTGAGCGGTACGTCGTACGTGCGGACAACGTGCTCGTGCCCGCCACGGCGTACTTCGACCCGCAGGCGGTCACCTTCGAGGCGGGGTCAGTGGTGACGTACGACGGGCAGGCACGGGTGGTCGAGCAGGTCGACGCTGCCGGCGTGCAGCTGGCGTGGCGCGCCGAGCGGACGACCGAGACGCAGCTGGCGCCCGGTGAGCCGGTGACGCTCGGCACAGAGTCGTACGTGGTGCACATCGCCGACGGGTCGCGGCTGCAGCTCGTCGCCGACCGGTCGATGTACGCCGCACAGACCGCACAGATCGCCGCCTTCGAGCGGCACGTGAACGGGCTATGGGGCGTGTTCATCGTGTCGGTGTTGTCGGTGGTGTTCCTCGCGGGCTTCGCGTTCTTGCCGAGTCGGTACTGAGCTATGTTGTAATGAATGTCCTTCAGGTCGTTCCATACGTGAGTTATCCTCCGCGTATTGGTGGAGACCATCGTTCACATGGGCTCGTGAAGGAGTTTCCTTCGTTCGGCGCCACTGTCTATCGGTTTTGTCAGGGTGGCTCACCTGGAATGTACAAAGATCGTGATTTCCGGCGCCAAGTCGAGATTGCAGATAATTACATTGAATTCCGACACCTCAATTTAATCCACGAGTCCACAAAGGCGTTGATGTTGTTGGGGTATCCGAATATCCTCGCAGAGTACAGCCTTCGGCTTGCATCCGATGGGTTGCAGGAACGAATAGAGTGGGCTGACATGGTGATCGTCCGTGAGCCCTGGCAGTTCAGGACGGTCCACAAGATGATGCCTGATGAGATACCAATCGTTCTCTCGAGTCACAACGTCGAAAAAGAACGCTTCTCCGAGATCCAACAGCCATTCTTCGAGGAGTGGACTGTAGAGCGAGTTCGTATGCTGGAGCAATTCGCTGTGGACCACGCCGACGCGATCATCACGACCAGTGAACGAGATTCTGCAATCTACCGCGGAGAGTTCGGGTACACCGGCCCCGATATCGTCGCCTCAAATGGGACTTACGAAGATGTGATACGGGAGCATCGCCCAGATTCGATTGCAGCACGACGTTTACGCAGGCGATATCATATCGACGAGGAAGCCACAATTTGTCTGTTCATGGGGAGTAACTACAAACCAAACGTGGAAGCTGCCGAGACAGTTCTCAAGATGGCTCGGGAACTGCCTGAGGTGGAGTTCGTCATCATGGGGAGCGTCGGAAATGCGCTCTCCAACAAATTGTCGTGTGAGAATGTGACGATTACAGGGTACGTTAAGGACGATTACGAGGCGCATTTTGACCTTGCCGATATAGCACTCAATCCGATCTCTACGGGTGGCGGAACGAATATCAAGCTAATCGATTACATGGCACGGAGTTTGCCGGTGATTTCGACACCGTTTGGGATGCGGGGATTGGAATTGTCAAATAGGCAAGATATCATCCGTTCTGAGGTAACGGATTTCGCCATGAGAATAGAAGAGCTATCGAAGCAAGACACAGTTCGACAACAGATTGGAAATAGTTCAAGACGTAAAGCACAGGAGCTGTACACTTGGGAAGAATCATCTCGACGAGTATGGACGGAAATGCAGACTTTGATAGAATAACGGCATCAATTGCATTCGACTTGAAATCTCAGACAAATCCGTCGAATTAGACAGGTTTCGTGCAATATACGATGAGGCTACATCGCTTACCGATCATAATTAGATAAGCCCAGATTCATTTCGCCTCATTATTTCCAACTGGCACAATAACAATCCGAAAATTATCCGTAGTACTTGCAATAATTCAGATTTCATCATTCAGTCTCGATTTTCGACGGGTTGGAAACACCTCCTGCGTGTATGACCTATTTATTTTTGAGCAACAATATAAAATATCTTTTTAAATGTTCTCAGATTGAAGCTGTTTTTACTTAATCTCATGACTAACGTCGCCTCCTCCCTTCTTGTCCTGAACAGCACTAAGAAATGTCGCGTCTGCGATCAAATGTCATTTACTGATTATTTGGCAATCTTCTCAAGGAGGGACGATTAATTATCATAACGACCTTCCTATAAATTACAGTAATGAGATTCGAGATTAGAGAATTTGCTTAATTCCACTTATAAATTACTAAAGGCAAACAATCAGTATGAAAATGTTCCTCTTATATAATCAATGCTTCAGCAATTATTGTAATTAATTAACAAACGGACCCGACGGGATTTGAACCCGCGACATCCTGGTCCGGAACCAGGGACTCTGTCCACTGAGCTACGGGCCCTCGGCTTCAGCTAGATGCGTCTGCGGTAATGCTGTGTCGGTCCTACGGCGCCTCGCCCGACTCGATCGACAGGTCGCTCGTGGGGTACGCCACGCAGGTCAGCGTGTAGCCGTCATCCAGCTCGCCCGCCTCGAGCATCTCCTGGGTGTCGTGGATGACGTACTCCTCGGCGTTGCCGCCGTTGGTGATGTGCCCCGCACACGAGATGCACTGCCCCTGCCGGCAGGAGTACGGCAGGTCCATGCCCGCCGCCTCGCCCGCCTCGAGGATCGTCTGGTTCTCCCGCACCGCGAGCGTCTCGCCCTCGCGCTCGAAGGTCACCTCGTACGTCGCCGCCTCTGCGTCGGGGATCGCCGCCGGCCCGAGCTCACCCACCGGTTCGGCCTCGTCCATCGCGGCACTCTCGCCACCGCCCGCCTCGATCGCCACCGCCCCCCCGCCGATCGAGCGGTTCATCGGCTCGGGGAACGCCACCTCG
>Ga0209923_1000123_pt1 | contig 17992 bp, 36 predicted proteins | sample SalPon1_A_H2O_MG_FD_185696 | JGI IMG/M metagenome (GOLD analysis project Ga0209923, IMG submission 185696) | Salt pond water microbial communities from South San Francisco under conditions of wetland restoration - Salt Pond MetaG R1_A_H2O_MG... | ecosystem: Environmental > Aquatic > Non-marine... | reverse complement strand
ACTTCCAGAACATAATAACGCGAGATATTTAGATTCAATAGTAGAAACAGCGGTTAAATGGTTTGCACCTTATAAAGACGTTTTAACTGTCATCGGTTACGGTAATCATGAGACTGCTATAATTAAGTGGCAAGAAACAGACGTTCTTAGAAATTTTGTTTACAGATTTAATAAAGAAACAGGGGCAAATATTTACACAGGTGGATACGGTGGTTGGATGAAATACAGTCTAAAACATGACACGATTGGATGTGCGTTTGTACACAAATACTTTCACGGCTCAGGTGGGGGCGGTATTGTTACAAAAGGTGCAATCAATTTGACTCGAGCAATGGAGATTTATGAAGGTTATGATCTTTTTAGCCTTGGGCATATTCATGAAAATTGGGCTAGAAATGATATGAGAGAAATTGTGCAATTTAATCCACGTGACGGAGTTAAAGTTCAGCACAAACTAATTCATTCTGCGATAACAGGAACCTATAAGGAGGAATACAAAGACGGGTCTAAAGGTTGGCATATTGAAAGGGGTGCGCCTCCCAAATTTATTGGTGGTAGAATTGTTGAATTATCATTCAAAAGACTAAGAATAGAAGGTAAAAAAGTAATGCATAAAAATATTAATTCTAGTAAGTTTCCGTTAATATGAAACACTTAATAATTATAGCGTTAATACTTTCAAGCTGCTCCGCTGATTGGCACGTTCGCAGGGCTATATTTAAGCAGCCAGATGTTTTGCAAAGTGACAACGATACAATAAGAATGACCGACATACGGCTAGACACTATATTCTATGAAGATACTTTTAGACTGGTCCAAACAATAACAGAACGCGATACAGTAATTGAAACACGCTATTTAGCACCTGAGACGCGGTACAAAATGAAATATAAGTACAAGACTATCAAAGACACTGTAAAGATAGCAGCAAAGGAACGTATAAAGGTCGTGAAAGCTGAAGCAAAAAAGTACAACTGGTGGATATTTTTAATAATTGGCTTTGTTATTGGTTTTATTATTCGCTATATTTGATTATATCTTACAGCGCTCGCTGTTTTTTGTTTGTTTAGCCTCTCATTTATTTGAGGGGCTTTTTTTGTTAACATCACTTAAAATTAACCCTTCGGGTCGCTTAACGCTTAATTTTAGATGAGTGTTGTAGGTAATAAGCCTACTTAAAATCGTTTACATCTATTTCTTTCACGTCAATTGAAGAATCATGAAAGTCAATACTCATTAAATCACTATATCTTCTTTTATAGCCGTTAGTAAAATGAACTAGAAATCCATCTGGATAAGATCGAGAACCGTTCTCCCAACCGTCTGTATCATATATCATTTTTGATACTCTTATTTGCTCAACTTTTTCTACTTCCAAAATTGATGGTTTGTTTTCTATCTCGTTTTTTATTGAGATAAACTTACCCTTTAAAAATTCTGTTATTTTCATGTCATTAATTTTTCGTTCTCAAATCCGTAGGCTTAAAACCTACAACAATGGCTAAAACTGCATTAAAACGACAGTTTAGCCTTCTCATTAGCGAATACAAATATACAAACTAATTTTAATTAATTTAATATTTATTTAAAAAAAATTATTATATTTGCTGACAACAAACAAAATAAGATATGAAACTAAAAAATAATAAAAACATTTTTTGTTCTGTAAGCGCAGGATATTCTAGTGTAATGATGGCTATTAAAATGAAGGAATGGTATCCTAATCATAATATCATTTTTGGAATGGCTAACACATCAAAAGAGAGGATAGAAAGCCTTAATTTTATGAATGAATGTGATAAATATTATGATCTCAAAATTAAATGGATTGAAGCTGAATTTCATGAGAAAGGAGTGGGTGTGACTTATAATATTGTAGATTTTGAAAATCTACAAGTAAATGGAGAGATTTTTGAACAAGGTATAAAAAAGCATGGTATACCTAATTCAGAAAATAAATGGTGTAATAGAGATATGAAAACAGAACCTTTAAAAAAGTTTTGTGATGATTTTTTTGGTGCAAAAAATTACTCTATTGCAGTAGGTTTAAGAAATGATGAGATTGATCGAGTTACATCTGCTTATAAGAAAAATAATATATTTTATCCTTTAATTGAACAAAAGATAAATTCAAGAGATCGTAATAAATTTTGGATGAATCATCCGATAAAACTAAAGATCCCTGCTTATAAAGGTAATTGTGATATGTGTTTTGAAAAGTCAAATAGAAAACTGTTAACGATTATTAAAGAAGAACCTTACTTAACTGAATGGTGGAATGACATGATTCAAAAGTATGGTAAAATAAAACTAGAAGGAAAACCAAGTTATAATGATTTGCTGACCAAAAGAGGTACACAAACTTTTTACCGTAAATACAAAACAATAGAAGATTTAGTAGAAATGTCAAAACAACCATTCAGAAAAGCTACTGATGAATATATCTATGAAAGTGATTTATTCGATTTAGAAGGCGATTGTGGCTCAGGTTGTAAAATATTTTAAACAACAAACAAATTAAAAGATGAAAATAGAATGTATTGAATGCCACGGAAGAGGCACAACAACAGGAGAAATCCAAAGACCGTACAGCCGTGAAGGAGGTGACATGATTACCGTAACTGACCCTTGCGAGTGGTGCGATGGTAAAGGAGAATATGACCTTTTCGAAAAGTATCATAAAGAGTATGATGTAATTGTAACGGCTCTCATGAAGATAAAGACTAATGAAGAGTTAAATGATAACGGATTAAGTAAATTTATTAATGAATTAAAAAAATCGCTATGATTGAATTAAAACAAAAAGTTTACCACCGTATTCACGGATGGGGAATAGTAGAGAACACGTATAACAACGGGGCTACATGCCTTGTTGACTTTCGAGGAAAAGCAAAAGTTTGCGAGACGGGACTGCTAAGGTTCAACGACTACCAGCCAAAAAACATAGGCGCGGATGATTTAAGGCAGTTGCTTAATAAGTTACAACAAGAAGCGCAAGGAGAGACCGAGCGAGCGCAAGGTGCGAAATATGTAATTAATAAAGTAAAAGGATTGTTATGATAGAGCAAGAAAAAATATTTAGACTTTTTACTGGAAAAGACGAGTTAAGACCAGTTTTTAACAACCCATTCAACTATAATGGAACTGTATGTGCAACTGATGGTCATAAATTAATATGTACAGATGAAAAAAACATAGGGTTTGATTTTAATAATGACTTCAAACCTTTAAAACTTGACAATGTAATTGAAAAACAAAATTGTAAAGAAAGGTTGTTAATTAACATTGAATACTTTGAATCTTTGAAAACAGCCGATGAATACAAAGAAGTTGGTAAAGATGTTGAGTGTAAGGAATGTGATGGTTTTGGAGAGGTTGAATGGGAGTACCAAAACCATACAAGAGACTTTGACTGCCCTGTATGTGATGGTGAAGGGTTTGAATCTAAAACCAAAAAAGTAAAAACTGGCGGTAAAACTTATCAAGAGTGCCTAGTTCAGATAGGTGAATCTTATTTTGACATACATATTTTTAAGGTTATTTTGGAAGTTTTATCTATATCTAAAAAGGATATTTTTATTGTCAAAAAAAATGTCAGAAATAGACCTCTTCAATTATTCTATGATAAGTATACAATTATTCTTATGCCTATCTTTTATGATAATGACAGTGATAAAAAAATAATCGAAATAAAAACAGAACAATGAAAAAACTAATTAAATACTCAATAGGTTTTATCTTATTCGTTGGTGTGCTGTATTTGCATTCTAACCATGTAATTAAGCATGTAAACAAAGAACATGACCGTTTGCATGGTTTAATAAAAGATAGCGTTAAAATGCACCAGTATTTTGAACGTACTTATTCAGGCGAATATTTGAAATTTGAACCTGTAACTATAAAATGTGAGAAATGAACATACAAACAGCACAAAAGATAGCACGTCTAACAGGGCTTATGCTAATCGTAAGAGATGAACTAGAAGAACTGCAAGCACAAAAGATGCTGCCTAAACGACTGAACACGAGAACAAACTCATGGCTAACCGATGCTAATGAGCTTTTGAACCAAGTGTTTGAAGGTGGAGACGGTAAAATGTCTGATGAAATAAGTGAGATTTACAGTATCTTGGAGCAGAAGTTTAACGAACTAAAAATTGAAGTAAAATGACAATGAGCGAACTAGAAGAATTAGGTTTTAAAGTTGTAAAATCATACGAGCATGATAATTTTGTTACACAACGTCGAAAACGCGGATGTATGACTATCGAGACGACTTGGGATAATAACAAAGGGTACAGAGTGTATCAAGATATGGTTATAGATAAGACGCACATTGAAGAGCCGAGAAAAGAGTTTGTAAAATCTTTAGTTGAAATATTATGCAGATGAAACAAACGAAAAAACATTCAGCACTTGAAAGCCTTACAAATATTGTAGTAGGGCTAATTGTGAGCTTCTGCATCCAGTTAATAATTTACCCATTACTCAACATTCCTGTTACAATTGGAGAGAACGTAATCATCACCTTTGTTTTCTTTGTCGCTTCTTTTATTCGCGGCTATTTAATACGCAGGTTTTTTAATGCAAGGTTGTAGAGGTGCTAAACATTTTCAAAACAGCACTCCTTCGGGGGTGCTTTTTTTGTTTGTTTTTTTGTTTTTAAGTGGATTATTTGTATATTTGCAATATAAGTTGCGGTCTAACATTATAGCAACGTGGCATTATTGAAGCCTTATAATGATTTGAGAAGTTAGACCCTCAATGATTTATGAGGCTTTTTTTGTTTAATTAAATTTTGTCAGTTTTAAATAAACTGTCATACATTATGGATGATGTAAAGATAAAGTTCTACGGAACTAATTACACTAAGGATCATACTATGGAGGTTTATTACAATATAAGTAATGAAATATTCATAGAGATTGAAGGTGAAGATGGTCTTTCTTGGATAACAATGAACAAGCCGACGGCAGTACAACTTGTGAAAAAGTTGAAGTTAGAAATTTCAAAAATTAAACAAGATGGATAAGCTACAATGGTTTAAGTTTGCTCCATCGGATTGGTCGATGGGTAAAATTCGGAGATGTCCAGAAGTAACTCAAGCTCGTTTTATAATGCTTTGTTGCTTGTATTGGAATAAAGAATGTGAATTATCAATAGAAGATGCACGTATAGAGGTTGATGATGAACACTACGATGTTTTATTAAAAAAGAAAGTAATAAAAGAAGTAGGTGTAAATATTTTCATTGCTTTTTTAGACGAGCAAATGCTTGGTATTACTGAGTTATCTAAATCTAAAAGCAAGGCTGCAAAGGCTCGTTGGGATAAATACAACAGTAAGCAAGTGCATAGCACAAGCAATGCAGATGCTATGCACGTGCATACAGATGCAGTGCAAAACTATGCAGAGAAGAGAAGAGAAGAGGAGAGAAGAGAAGAGAAAGATAAGAGAAGAGAGAAAAAAGGCGTTCCGCCCTCGTTAGATTCTTTTATTTCTCATTGCAAGTTAAAGGCTAAGGAAAAGAATATTTTGTTAGATGAGGATAAGGCAAGAAATAAATTTGAAGCATGGTTAGAAAATGACTGGAAAGATTTAAACGGTAAAAAAATATTGAATTGGAAAGTTAAAATAACTTCAAATATTACTTACTGGCAAAAACCAAAAGAAGTAGATAACACACCACAAAGACCAATACTATAATCATGGAGAAATTTGAATGGGAATTAATCGAGGTTAAAGGAAGTAAGTCAGGAAGTAAAACGACAACTTGCCCAGTATGTAGCCACACACGCAAAAAAAAGAAAGGTAAATGTTTATCAGTTAACTTTACATTAGGAAAAGCCTATTGCCACCACTGCTCTGCAGTATCGTTTGAAGATGAAAACAAACAAGCATACACAAATAAAAAGTATGAACTTCCACCGCAGGAATGGAAAAACTATACAAGTCTATCAGATAACCTTGTGAAGTGGTGCGAAGAAGTTAGAGGTATTAGACAATCTACTCTTATTGATTTATCAGTAACCGAGGAGAAGCAATACATACCGCAAGTGGGTAAAGAACAAAATTGCATAGTATTTAATTACTTTGAAAGTGGTGTATTAGTCAATAAAAAGTACAGAGACGGCAAAAAGAATTTTACACAATCAAAAGGGGGTAAGCCTATATTTTACAATATTAATTCAGTTGTCGGAGCCGAAAAGGTGTACATAGTGGAGGGAGAATTTGACGTTCTAGCAATGTATCAAAATGGTTTTAAAAATGTTATTTCTTTACCGAGTGGGGCAAATGACAATGATGATTACTGGCAAAACTCAAAAGAGTATTTAGATGAGGTCAAAGAGTATATTATCGCAGTTGACAATGATGATAAAGGAAAGCAGATAAGAGACAAAATAGCTCATAGATTAGGAAAGTATAAATGCAAATATGTTGAATGGAAAGGTAAAGATGCAAATGATGACTTATTAAGTAAAGACCTTTTTGAGAGCATTAAAAACGCTAAATCTTTTCCCGTAAATGGAACTTTTAACGCGATTGATTTTAGTGATCAAATAGACAACCTTTACTCACATGGAGTTCCTAAAACAATAGCACCAAAAAAACCATGCTTTGGAGATTTTTATAAAACATTCAGTACTTTAGGTGGTCAGCTAACAACAATAACAGGAATACCATCACATGGTAAAAGTAATTTTGTGGAGTGGTATGTGTTAAATTTGATTGATGAATTTGATTTGAAAAGTAGTTTTTTCTCTCCTGAACACCATCCAATAGAAATGCACTTTGCAAACTTTGCACAAAAAGCAATAGGTAGACCGTTCTATAAAGATGTTGACAATGTTAAGCGTATGAATCAAGAGGATATTCAAAGGTTTAAGCAATGGTCAAAGGAGCGTTTATACATTACGGCAGGAGAAGGCGCGGAGGTTATAGATTGGAATTGGCTAATAGAAAAGTTTAAGGAACAATTATTTACTTTTGGTATTAATCTTTTTGTAGTGGATGCTTGGAACAAAGTACAGATGCCCGAAGGCTATCAGGGTAAAGAGGGAATAGATAAAGTTCTTACTAAATTAACTGCATTTTGTCAGCAAAATGATGTGCAAGTGTTTCTAGTGGCTCACCCTACAAAGATGAAAAAGATTGAAAAAAAGCAAACCTATGAAGTGCCTACTTTGTATGATGTTTCAGGCAGTTCAGATTTTCGTAACCAGTCTCACAATGGATTTACTATTTACAGGAATTTTGCAACTGAAAACGAAGAAGGTAGCACTGACTTTTATAACATGAAAACAAAGTTTAGTTTTCAAGGCGATATAGGTCAAGTAGTTAAATTTAAATATCATGTTCCTAGTGGTAGGTATTACATAGATGGATGCTCGCCTTATGAGTTTGATTTGACAGTCAGCGGAATAAAAGAGCCAATAGATTATAAAATGGAGCCTGAAAACATTAACTTAAACAAACATAAAAGTGATGAATTTGAATTTAAAGAAACAGATGAAACAGTTAAAGCTCCATTTTAAAACTTATGCAGAAGTAAAAGTTTTTGAAATGGGTATAGATGGTGCTGTTCAATTTTTTTTAGAACGATACAGATATTACAATTCAAACAAGAAATACCAAAAAAGTTGGTATCATGTATCTTTTTACTCGATGTGTTTAGAATACTTAATAAATGAATATGAAAGAAATTGAAAAGCTGAATACATACGTTCAGCGTTACTACAAATGCAACAGGCAGGATGGAGAAGAACTACTGCTACTTCTTCAAAAAATAACATCGTTACTTTATTACTTGGAGACAGTAAGAAGCGAACAACATGATGCTTTTGAAAGCAAAGTTTTTGAGCTAGTGCAAGAGGGAAAGAGTGTAGCTCGAGCAATAAACGAAGCACACGTAACATATCCTTTAATGTATCAACTTCGAAGGGTAATGGATGCAGCGTATAAAATTACTGATGCTATTCGTACAAACATAAGCTATTTAAAAAGCGAAAGAGTAAATAATTATGCGACATAAAAAATGTAAAATTTGCAAAGAGAAGTTTCAGCCTAAAAGACCTCTTCAAATGGTATGCAGTTATATTTGCGCACAACAATATGCAGCACAACAAAAGCAAAAATCATGGAAAAAAGAAAAGAAGGAGCGCAAGGAGAAACTTAAAACAAGATCGGAACATTTAAACGATTTACAAAAAGTATTTAACAAATACATTAGGCTTCGTGATAAAGACAACCCTTGCATAAGTTGTGGCAGTTATTCTAAACAGCAATATGATGCAGGACATTATAGGAGTGTTGGTGCGCATCATGAGTTAAGATTTAACGAAAATAATTGTCATAAACAGTGCCGAAAATGTAACAGCTACTGGGGAGGTAATTTAATAGAGTATAGGAAAGGATTAATAAATAAAATAGGCATTGAAGAAGTTGAGTTTTTAGAGCGAAACGATCATCCACCTTTGAAGTTAACAGTTGAAGAAATCAAAGAAAATTTATCCCAATTTCAAAAAAAAATAAAAAACTTGCTTGATATTTAAAAAAGTTTATTATATTTGTACCCAACAAACAAAGAAAAAGCAAAATGAAAAATCACGAATTAACATCAGCCCAATATTTGAAAGCAGTAAAATTGGGATATTACGAACCGATAAAATGTATTTCTGTTTTTAAAAAAATTGTAAAACATTACAAAGTTTGTGGAAGAACTGAAATGCTTTTAATAAACATAAAATAAAATCATGAAACAAGTATTCAAAGACCTGAAACAGATTACAGGCATTAGGAACGATAAGCTTGCAAAAAAGCTAAGAATGAGCGAGACAACGCTATCTCACTCAAAAAATCATTTTGACCTTGACTTAATGCTTCGAGTAGCAAAAGCTAGCGAGTGCATATTATCAAACGAGAAGTTTAACATGACAGAACTTACGCGTATCAATCGCACAATGGAGCAATGTGCAAGGCTAAAAGAAGGGGCGCGGATAGTTGACGAGATAGCGACTATTCTAAATTTGGACCAAGTAGAGTGGAGGTTTACTCATCTACCTACTAATAAAGTATTAATTTTTAAAATAAAGTAAGATGGAAAACAAACAGAAAACAATTCATGCGAGAATGGCAGCAATAAAAGCAGAGCTGTCAGAAATTAAAATACCAAAGTCAGGGCATAATAGGTTCGCAGGCTTTAAATATCATGAGCTAAGTGATTTTCTCATGGAGATAAACAAGTTAAATCAAAAACATGGGGTTAACGATGTGATAAATATAGATAAGGCAAACAATCAATGTTCGTTAACGCTCTACAATGTTGATGATTCAAAAGATTACGCTATTATCACAACACCATACGAAGATGCAGAAATGCTAGGTAAGAATGGCACACCGTCAAAAGTGGATAAAATACAGCGCATGGGGTCAACTGTAACGTATAACAGAAGATACCTATACATGACAGCTTATAATATTCAAGAAAATGATGGTGTAGATAACCAACCTTTAAATGAAAATAAAAAGCCAAAGGTAACACCAAAGAAGCAGCCTTTAACAACAGAACGCTTCGCAAAGGCATTAGATGCACTAGCAAATGACAAAATAAAGAAAGAGGATATTACGAAGTATGACCTTACAGCGGAGCAATCAAAGCAGCTTGATGAGTTTATTAACCTGCAAAACATGAGTAATGAGTGAATTAATAGTAAGAGCAAGCGAGGTTAAGAACTTAATGGTACTGCCTCGATCTAAGAAAGAGACATTATCCGAAACAACTAAGTCATGGCTAAAGACAAAAGCAAAAGAGCAGTTTTATGGATTTAAATCGTTCAAAGGGAATAAGTACACTCAAAAAGGTATTATGTGCGAAAATGAAGCCACAGAGCTGCTCAGTGAGTATTTATACTTAAACCCAACAAAGCTAACGCAGAACAAAAAGCGAGTAAGCTATAAAGGCTTCTCAGGTGAGTGCGACGTAATCGACGACAATTTGATTATAGACACTAAGTGCCCATGGTCAATAGATACCTTCCCAGCATTTACAGAAGATGCAGATAAGGAGATGAATAAAGCAGGATATGACTGGCAGCAGAAAGTATATCTTAGGCTATTCCAAAAGGAACGGGCGCAGATAGCTTACGTTCTTGTTAACACTCCTGATGAGTTGCTTACTGATTGGGATGATAAAGAACTGCACAACTTTAACCATTTAACAGTAGGACAGTCGATAACGCTATCTAGCGAGATAGTACTAACAGATAAAGATATTGAGCTAATGGATAGCCAGTACGCACTAGCAAACAAGTATTATAAACAGCTCATGGAAGAGCTACAAAACAAATAACAATGGCAAAAGTAAACTATGTCGGAAGCGGCAAGAAACAAAACAACACGTGGCTAAAGGTTACGATTAACCCTGAAAAACTCAAAGACTTCATACAAGAATATGAAGGTAACAAGTTTGTTAAGTTAAATATTAACATCAAAGACCAACCAGACCAATACGGGAAGGATGTAAGTATTTCGGTTGACGAGTGGAAACCAGAGGCTAAAAAAGAGGTTGATCCGTTCTAGGTATTCGGGGTGCGGTGGTATGCTGCACCCCTTATAACGGTTTGGCTAAATTCCGTTGACTTTAAATACGGAGTGTAAAGATTCAAATAACAATAAACTATGAGTAAAGAAACAAAGGTTAAAAAAACGCAAAGCAATGGAGAATTATCGGGTGTTAGCAAACGTTATTTAGTTATGTACGAGGATGGGCACTATTATGGTTCATTTTCACCACTTAGTATCTGGGAAACATACAAAGGTGCAGAGATTGCAGAAAATAATTGGAAGCAAAAAAACCCAAACAAACAAACAGTAGTTGAAGAGGTGGATTATAATGCTTGCTAACTGCTCTGGGTATGGAGTCGGTTTTTTACGGATATGAAACACTAAAACACAATGAACGCAAAAAAAATATTACAAACGCTTGAATTAGCTGAAACTGAACTAAAAAGCTGTTACCAAAAATTGGGAATAACAGATTCTAATGTGTTAAAAGATGTTGTTGAGGCACAAGAGCAAGTAAAAAACTGCTCTATACCCGATGTTGTTAAATCGTTGCCGAACGATGAACAAATTGCAGATGCAGCCAACCATTGGGTGTTTGATTTAAATGGCAACAAGTGGAGCAACAACGATGATACAGCAGGAGATAATTATGGCTCTTTTCAAGCTGGTGTTAAATGGTTGAAAGAGCGGTTAGCTAAGTGAGGCTATGTTTTACAACGCTTAGGCTATGCGGTCGTTTTAATGCCGTATAGCCATTGTTAGCAACTGTAAACACGGATTTATATGACAGACATTGAATTAATACACGGAGATAGCTTACAAGCCCTGAAAGGCTATGGCGATAATCATTTTGATGTGGCTATCGTTGACCCACCTTACGGACTTGGTGACCGTTTAGTAAAGGGTGGTGCAAAGGGTGGTATGGGAACGATGAGAAATTTAGCTGATGATAAGGTAACAACTTGGGATGATAAAATACCATCACCCGAATACTTTACGGAATTGCAAAGAGTATCTAAAAATCAAATTATATGGGGTGGTAATTACTTCCTTGACTACTTAGGTAAAACTGATGGTTTTGTTGTGTGGGATAAAATGAACGGTACTAATCCAATGGCGGATGCTGAACTTGCTTGGCAGAACATTAAAGGAACTACACGTATGTTTAGATGGCATCATTTTAGCGGAGAAAGAACAAAAAAGATACACCCAACGCAAAAGCCCACACAACTTTACAAATGGTTACTTGAAAACTATACGAGCGAGGGCGATTTGATTTTAGATACTCACTTGGGAAGCGGAAGCATAGCCATAGCCTGCCACCAAATGAAACGAAAGTTAATAGCCTACGAGATAGATGCTGAATACTACGAAAGGGCTTGTAAGCGATTTAAAGAACAAACTGCACAACAAGCACTATGGTAGTGTTTATTGTTGCTAACAATCATGTAAAGTTAAGCGTAAGCGACCCGATAGGGTTAACTTTAAGTGATGTTAAGAACACTAGGTAATTAAAAGAAATATGGAAAAACAAATAAAAGACGAGCTGCGAGAAATTGTAAGAAAACACGACCTAAAAAATAAGTCAAGAGAACAGTATAGGTACGTGTTCCCTAGGCAATACTTTTATTATTATTGCTACTTTGTGTTAGGTTATACATACCAGTCAATAGCTATCGTGATGAGTAAGTATCACACCACAGGAACACCAAACCATACGACTATCAGATACAACGCTTTAAAAGCAAAGGACATGATAGATTTCGCAAAAGATAGAGAGTTCAATGAAGCAACAGCGGAGATAGCAAAAGACCTTAGAGAAGTGACGATTATCAACACCAAGAAAGTTATAAAAAAGAATAGCTATATTTATCTAGCTGAACAAGTCTTAAAAGCGAAAGATGACCAAGACTTAGAAGAGTTAAAAGCATTTGTTAATAACAATAATTTGATATGAGCCAAAAGCATTACGACAATAAAAACGGTTCTCTATACCAATTTGCTGAAAACCACAATTTGAACGCTTGGGAGTTTGACGCAATTAAACGAATAGTTAGGTGCAGAAAAAAAGGTGCATTTATTGAGGATATTGACAAAACAATATTTTTACTAGAACTTTACAAAAAAGAATTTAAACTAAACAAATGAAAACAGAAGAAATAATACCGCTAGTAATCCAATGGGCAAAGGATAAGAACTTAAACGACCCAAAGAAGCAAACACTGAAATGCTATGAAGAACTAGGAGAACTAGCAAAGGCAATACTAGAAAATGACCGAGATGAGATAATAGATGCTATCGGAGATTCATTTATCACTATTATTATTTTGGCTAGTCAGCGAAGATTAGAAAAGCTGCTTTATGTAGATTTAAGCGAAAGTTTATTTACTGGTTGTAGTACTGATTCATATTCACTTGCATGGATTTATTCTGATATTTATAATGAACACTTTTATTACTGTATATTTCACTTATCAGACATAGCCAAAAACCACGACCTAACCCTTAACCAATGCCTTAACGCAGCATGGAACACAATCAAAAACAGAAAAGGAAAAACAGTTAACGGAACTTTTATAAAAGAGAAATGAAAAACACACTACTAGCAATCGCAGGAGCTATAATTATAGCAGTAGAATACACTATTTTTGTAGCAGATAGAATCATAATAGCACCTTTCCCAAGGTCTATTCCCTCGTTCTTTCAATGGAAGAATAAAAAATATTCGTATATTCGCGTAATTATCGTATCTTTACTATTATGGTTACTCATTTAACGAGATACAAGATTCTAAAGGCTAAGAACAATAAACCTAAGCCTAAGAAGTATGTAAATAACGAAATACAAGACTAATGCAAACCGAAATAGTCAAGTTATCTGCTATAAAAAAAAACCCGAGCAACCCGAGAACAATCAAAGATGATAAGTTTAAAAAGTTGGTTCAAAGTATTAAGCAATTTCCTGAAATGTTGGAAATAAGACCAATCGTGGTCAACAATGATATGATTGTTTTAGGGGGAAATATGAGGCTTGCAGCTTGTAAAGAAACGGGATTAAAAGAAGTTCATATCATTAAGGCAGACGACCTAACCGAAGAGCAGCAAAAAGAGTTTATCATAAAAGATAACGTAGGCTTTGGTGAGTGGGAATGGGAGATGTTAGCAAATGAATGGGATAATGAGCAGTTGGAAGAGTGGGGGTTGGATGTAGTAGGCTTTGATGCTGATGCTGATGAGTTTGGAGAAGATTTTAGCTTGCCTGATGGAGATAAAGAGCCATTTCAACAAATAACCTTTACTCTAGCAGATGAACAAGCAGAGTTTATAAAAGCTAAATTAGCTGATATAAAAAAGTCCGAAGAGTTTAAGTATGTAGAAACCTTTGGAAACGAAAACAGCAACGGAAACGCTTTATATTTAGCCTTAAACAATGGGTAGAGCAAAGCAAATAAGAGTAAAAGTAATACCAAGTAAAATCGCTAATGACTTTGTAAAAAAACATCATTATAGTGGTAAGGTAGTTCCAAACTCTAAACTTCATTTTGGTTGCTTTTTAGATGGCAAGTTGCATGGGGTTATGAGTTACGGCAGTCCAATAAATAAAAAAGGTTCAATTAATTTAGTCAAAAATACTGGATGGAATGAAATGATGGAACTAAACAGAATGGCTTTTGATGATTATTTGCCAAAGTATTCTGAAAGTAGGTGTATTGCAATTAGTATAAAATTGATTAAAAAGAATGCACCTCAAATAAAATGGATTTTAAGTTTTAGTGATGGTACACAATGCGGTGATGGTACAATTTACAGAGCGAGCGGTTTTAAATTAGTTGGTATTGCTAAAAATGCGGGTATTTGTAAACTCAATGGAGAAGTTTCTCACATAAAAAAGACCTATGATTTAGGCTTAACAAGTAGTTTTTTAAAAAAAAGCGATATACCAAAATTAGAAAAAAAAGGATATAAAGTTGAAATGCTTGAAGGTCACCAATTAAAATACATTTACTTAATAGACAAATCTTGTAAAATAACCGTTCCAATCTTACCATTTAGCAAAATAGATGAAATTGGAGCAGGAATGTATAAAGGCGAAAAGATAACACTTGCAGAAAGACAAAAATAAATTGTTATATTAGCAAAAAACAAACAAAAATGGAGATAGGGCAAAAAGTAATTTGGAAGGTAGGAAGAATAACAAGACAAGGAGTTTTTATGCAAGATAATCAAGACGGCACTTATTTAATAATGTGTACTCATGCTGAAAACTCTCCAATGGCATTAAAAATGAATGTATCTAAAAGTTTAGTACAAGCGCAAGAAGTGTAATGGTTGCACGTTAGACAATCCAGTCTAAAAGAGGGGTTCGATTCCACCCTTGCGCTCAATAATTAGATTATGACAGATAAGCAAAAAAAATACGCAGACGAAGCTTTAGAGGTAATTAAGAAGCACAAAATTGCATTAATAGACCATGTTTGGGGGTTTACTTCATATTCTAAAAAAACTGCGTACAATCATGGTTTACACGAGTTACACGAGTTAAGAGACTTATTAGAAGAAAACAAGAACAAAGCAAAGAATTACCTACTTAATAAATGGATAGCTTCTTCAAATGCTACTTTAAACGTGGCTGCATATCGACTATTATCAACAAGTGAAGAACACAAGCTACTGAACCAACAGTACATTGACCACACCACTAAAGGGGATAAAGTAGAAACGCTTACAGCAGAACAAGCAAGGAAAGAAGCAAAAGAGTTAAGGGAACAGTATATTCATGGCGCACCTAAAGACGATTAGAACGGAATGTTTAGAGGATTTTAAATTCTTCACTTGCTACATGTTTCAAAAGAAAACAGGTAAACCGTTCATAATAGGAGAACACCACGAATTACTATTTAACCAAGCAAAGGACATAGCAGCAGGAAAGCAGGGTAACACGATATTCAACATTGCCCCACGTTATTCTAAGACTGAGATAATGGTTAAGAACTTTATCGCATGGTCATTAGCTGTTAACCCAAAAGCGAAGTTTATACATTTATCATATTCGGACCAGTTAGCACTTGATAACTCAGAGGAGGTAAAAGACATAATCCAAAGTGATGAATACCAAGAGTTGTTTCCATACGTTCAGATTAAGAAAGATAGTAAAGCAAAGAACAAATGGTACACGACAGAGGGCGGTGGTGTTTTAGCACGTTCAGCAGCAGGACAAGTTACAGGCTTCGGAGCTGGAGCAGTTGGAGAGAGTGATGTTTTTAGTGGTGCCATTATCATAGATGATCCGTTAAAACCTGATGCCGCTGATTCAGATACACTTAGAGAAAAAGTAAACAACCGCTTTGATAGCACGATTAAGAACAGGGTAAACAGCAGGCACACTCCTATAATCGTAATAATGCAGCGATTACATGATGAGGACTTGAGTGGTTACTTAATGAACCAAAACCCCGACCTCTGGAATGTTACTTCAATGCCAGTAATCAAGCCAAACGGCACGGCTCTATGGTCATTTAAGCATACGATTGAGGAACTTGAAGAACTGCGCAAAGAAAATGAGTTTGTGTTCGATACGCAATACATGCAAAACCCAACGCCAAAAGAGGGGCTAATGTTCGCTAAACAAGACTTGAACTACTTTGACCATGAGATAAAAGAAGAAGATGCGACTCTAGGCTTTGTAGATGTAGCTGACCAAGGCGAAGACAACCATTGTCTAGTCATTGGTAAGTTATTAGAAAATAAAATATACATTGATGAAGTGTTATTCACTAAGCTAGGCACAGAATCGAACGTGCAGATGACATCCGACCTAATAAATAAGCACACGCCTGAATTTGTACGTATAGAGAACAACTTCGGAGGTTCGATGTATAAAAGCCTATTGCAACCACTAACCAATGAAATTACTATGCTACTGCCTATTCGCGCGAAAGGAAACAAGCACACTAGAATACAAACCATGTCGGGTTTTATTAAGCAGCATTGCGTATTTAGAAAAGATTACGAGCGTGGCAGTGATTATGATTTATTTATGACTAACTTAACGCGCTACACTAAGAATGGAAAAGTCAAGCATGATGACGCTCCCGATGCTATGGAGGGGCTTTGTAAGATGGTTAGATCGTTTCACTCGCATTTATGGAAATAATGACAACAAGAGAAGAATTACTAGAGGTTTGCGAGCTGTTAGGGCTTAACGTTGACTATATCGAGCGAATAGATAACTATTGGAGGATAGTTGCTAATGCACCTAAAAGAGTTACAGTTAGGCTAACGAATCGCACAGTACAGAGCGAGTTTAACCGCATGAGCGCAACAGTTACAGCGTTTGAAATGTTTGACGAAGAAATATTTTTGCATATTATACCTTATGAGTTGAATTAATTGTTATATTTGTATTGTTAAACAAAAATACAACTGATTAAATCGGTTTAGTATATTTCAAAAAATAGGTTTTACCTCATTGGTAGTGGGGTGAAACACTAAAAAAATTACCTGCTATTAATTTAGTGGGTTTTTTTATTTCTTTTTTTGCTTGATATTTAAAATAAAGTTGTATATTTGTAATCAACAAACAAAAACAAATATTATGAATACTACAAAATTAACATTAGAGCAAAAAGTTGAAGCAAAATTATTAAAAGGAGGTTTTAACATTGATACAGTAAAATCTATGATGAATGAACATTTTTCTTATGCAGTTACAAAATATACTGGAGTTGCTAAAATAGCTGATGTAGTTTCAACTTTATACTAATTATTTTTAAATAATGTTCTTATAAAACAAACAAAAATAGATATTATGAAAACGATTTTAATATTATTAACCCCTATATTGACAGGGGTTATTATTTATCTGATAGCTGCTTTTATAGGTAGCGAATGGAATGTAATGAACTATTCTAAACTATCTAGGTTTTTTATGGTAATGCTGTGGGTACCAGCATCTATTTTTGGAATAATGCAAGTAATGTATAACGAAGAAGAAAATAAAAAATGAAATACGCAATAGAACAATTAGAGCAGTATGCTTCAATAATGTCAAGAGATAAGATGACTAAAAAAGTCGCTTATGATTTAAGACAGGGAGCGAAAAGGTTAGAGTTTAAAGACTCTAAATATAAATATTCTTTTGAAGTACTATCTTATTTATGTTATTTGAAAAATAACATTAAAAACGGTTTAAAGTCTTTTAATTCAGGTAATTCATTAGAAATAGAAAGAAGACAAAAAAAAAGGTTAAAAGATGTTGAAGAAGCTATTTCTTTTATAAAGCAATAGTGATAAATACTGCCTTAAATGCCTATCGACTGCAAAAAACATTAGCATCAATACCCCATAATCTCCCGAATCTCTTCACCAGAAATCAAGCCTGTTTCGCTCATTATTTGAGCTGCACGCGCTAATCTTTCAATGCGTTCAGATT
>Ga0209923_1000122_pt1 | contig 18058 bp, 21 predicted proteins | sample SalPon1_A_H2O_MG_FD_185696 | JGI IMG/M metagenome (GOLD analysis project Ga0209923, IMG submission 185696) | Salt pond water microbial communities from South San Francisco under conditions of wetland restoration - Salt Pond MetaG R1_A_H2O_MG... | ecosystem: Environmental > Aquatic > Non-marine... | reverse complement strand
GTGCAGTCGCCATGCACCATCATCCTCCGCCGACGGCTAAAATCCTTCTTTATCAGGCGTGAGACAGCCGCAGCCGCCGGTCTCGGTGAGTGTGGGCAGATCGAACGTCTGGCCACATTGCTCGCAAATGACCTGGACGTCCGTGATGACGCTGAACGGCCCGAGTTGGACTTGGTCCGTCGAGATGAGCGTCTCGACGCTTTGACGCGCCACCGCGCTCGTCCGCCCACGCAGGCGACCGACCGTCTCAACCGCTCGCTGTGCCTGTTCCTCCGGTGAGGGCGTGGGCTGCTCGACCTCGAGTTCCTCGGTCAGGTACCGGTACACCGTCTGGTGTGAGATGAAGTCCCCCTCCACCTCATCGATGTCGACCCCCCGTTGGATGAGACGATCTCTGATGAGCCGCCGGTCTGTGGTATCATCTCCCTGAAGTTGGGAGTAAATCTGGTCGACATCACCGCTGATCGTGACGGCGGTGAGATCGGCGATCGCCGCCGACAGCACCCGCCGATTGAACCATCCGGCGAGTTCGCGTGTCGACCGCTGCTCATCGCCGGTCCCCAACCACAGGTCACGCATTTGTTCGGGGATCCCCCGGAGTCCGTACTGCTCGGCCACCCGGTCGATCTTCGTGCGAGACCGCTCGGGTCCGCTGTCTGTCCTGTGAGCGCTCATAGGTCATCTCGTCCACTCGCATATTTATCCATTCGGTCCGTTACACGCATACCCTAGTCACCGCTGGAGACCCCCTAGAACCGTCCACAGACGCCTGCCTGGGCACCCATCACCGCCACCCCCTCCGCCATATTCTCGATGTGCCACACCACGTGGTGCCCAGTGTGGTCACGATGGGCCTGCAGGGCCGCTCGTGCGCCACCAATCCGATCGAACACCATCGTGTACTCGCATCCGGTGCAGGTGACGGTCACTGTCGACATAACCCCACGTCGGTCTCAGCAGCCAAAGCCACTCCGATGGCGAGTCGGACGGTTTTTGTCCGTCTGCCATCTTGTGCGGCTAATGAGCGAGGAAGAAGGCAGGCGGAACCTGCGGATGCCCCAGGATGAGGAGATGTTCGCCGTTGTCTCAGAGCACAATGGCGGCAACCATGTGCGCGTGCGATGTGCGGATGGTAAGAACCGGATGGGGCGGATTCCCGGTCGGATGAAGTACCGAATGTGGATCAATGTCGGTGATGTCGTGTTGATCGAGCCATGGTCTTGGCAGGATGAGAAGGCGAACATCGAATGGCGCTACTCAGACCAGGCGGCGGAGCAGCTGCGACGCGAAGGTCACATCGACTGAGTATCACCCCATGCGGAGGAGTTGGACCAACACGACGATGAGGATGACCTGCGCCAGCTTGTCCACGACAGCCGCTGGGCTCGACAGCAACGATGCGAGCGTTGGTTGATTCCCGACGTACCACAGGACGATCTGCCCGGCTGTAAATGGAATACCGAGTTGGTACATACGCCGTGTGAAGGTGTCATACAGCACCGCTGCGATGCCAACGAAGAACATCACCCCGGCGAAGATGAATGCGATTCCAAGACCGCCGGGGAACGCCTGGATACCGAGGACGAGATGGATGACACCACTGACGAATGCAGTGATGAACCCGACGTAATGCAGCGGTCCAAACGCCTCCCACTGGATGGTTGCCATATCATCCTGTATGCGGCTGGTTACTTCACCACGTCGGCCAGCGCCTCCTGGACTGTCTCGCGCACCGATGCCCGGAAGCGGGAAGGGGCGTAGGTCTCGGGCGCGAGTGGCTCTGGTGGGGGTGCAGCAAGCGCAGCAATGAGTGTCTCGACGAGCTCCGATTCATCCTCGAAAGTCGAGCCTCCGATGCGCTCGACGATCTCGACCTGCCCACCACTGGCGGGGGTGACCGGATGTAACCCAGCTGTCGCGTACTCCGCGATTGCCATCCCGAAGTGTTCGTGCGGTTTCATGCCGAGCCCGACGGTGTGACTGCACAGCAGGTCCCGAAGATGGCTGCGATCTGCGTCGAGATGGACGTGGACATGCGACCGCGTATCGGCCGCTGCGAGGACTGCCGCGCGGTACCGACGATACATCGGTGCGGCGGTCCCGATGATGTGCAGAGGGGTCGACCCCCGCGCGGACACAACCGCGTCGAAAGCCTCGATGGCCGGCAGCACGCGCTTATCGGGAGCGATCCGCCCGACGAGGACCACCCCGGCCGTTCGCTCGCTGGGAGACCGTTCGCATCGGATAGGTGTCACCGGAGGTGCGAGCACAGCAGGGCGGTGGCCGTAGATCTCCTGGACGCGATCGGCGGTCCACGCGGAATTCGCCAGGAGCGTGGCATCACTTAGCTGAGCTGCATCGACCCGCGCAAGGCGACGCAACACCGGTGTCAGCCGCGACCGAGGGAGGCCTCGTACCCCCGATGGTGGGAACTGTGGGGCGTGGATGTACTGTACACAGGGGCTGTGAAGTCCCAGTTCGTTCGTCGTGCTGACGACGAGGTCGACGTCGCGGAACAGGTCCGCACGGGCGCGGTTGACCAGGGCACTCTGCAACGGCGACTGCCCACCGACAACACCTGAGACGGCTGTGAGCACTCGGGTGAGCACCCCACCCCACCAGGGGGTGTGGACGCTGATCTGATCCATCGGTAAGTCCAGCCCGATGGCCTCTGCCCGACTGCCGAGGTCGACCGGTGAGATCGTAAGGACCGCAACATCGTGGGGGCCAGCGAGTGCGCCGATGGTGTGTAGGGCGACGGTGTCGGCGCCCCCGGCGAACGCGAAGGTGTTGTGGACCACGAGGATTCTGGCCATCACCTGAGGCTGTGGAGCCGATGGCTTATGCCTCTGGGTCCTGGCGGCAGCTTCTTGCCCCCGCCTTCGATACGACTGGTGTAGATGGGGTATCGATCCGATGGGGCGTGAGCAGCTCGATCGGCGAGCGGTGGAGTTCGCAGGGCCGCAGTCGGTGCGAGTGGTCGAAGAGACGGTGGAGGTGGCGCCCGATGAGCTGGTCGTGGCAACCGAGCGGTCGGCGATCAGTGCGGGCACGGAACTGTTGGTCTACCGCGGCGAGGTGCCCAAGGAGATGAGCGCAGACACCACCATCGACGTGCTAGATGGGAACCTGAGGTATCCGCTCCGTTACGGCTACGCCGGGGTTGGCCGGGTCGTCGGGCAAGGGGCTGATGTCCCGGAGAGTTGGCGGGGCGAGCGCGTGTTCAGCTTCCACCCGCACGCGACGCACATGCTGGTGCCCCCAGATGCGATCGTGCCACTCCCCGATGAGCTGGATGCGGAGCAGGCGTGCATGCTGCCAAGTGTGGAGACCGCATTGGCGATTGTGCAGGATGCTCGACCAGAGATTGGGGCACGGGTGGCCGTCTTCGGAGCGGGGGTGATCGGGGTGATGACGAGCATGCTCCTCGCGATGATGCCCCTGGTAGAGGTGGTGGTCATCGACCCCGCAGCCGAACGGCGCGCTGCTGCGGGGGCACTCGACGGGGTGGCAGCGGTACACCCAGAGGCGATGGCAGACGCCGAGCCGAGGTTCGACCTCGGCTTCGAGCTGTCGGGGAACCCGGCGGCTCTCGATCAGTGCATCTCGCTGATGCGGTACGATGGGGAGGTGGTCGTGGGGTCGTGGTACGGAACTAAGCAGGCGCAGCTCGATCTGGGAATGCGGTACCACCGGAACCACATCAGTGTGCGGTCCTCGCAGGTGTCGACGGTGCCGCCGCAGTTGCGAGGACGCTGGACGAAGGACCGCCGGTTGGAGGCAGCGCTGGAGGCGGTTGGCCAGCTGCCGCTTCGGTCGCTGATCACCCACAGGATCCCTCTGGATGAGGTGCCAGATGCGTATGCGCGGCTGGCCCAGGGCGATCATGAGATGCTCCAGGTGCTCCTGACGTACGATACTTAATCACGCAGTCCAACGGGCGGTATGGTGTCCACACGTCCCCAGTATGCTCTGCGGATCGAGCGGGAACTGATCGCTCAACACTTCCTGACGGTCCCAGATCCCGGGCCCGAGGGGCAGATCCACAGCCACCGGTACACCGTTGCTGTAACACTGCTTGCGGACGAGCTGGATCGGTACGGATATGTGATCGATATCGACGCATTCACCCGGCGGGTCGACGCAATCGCCGATCGTTATCGGGACACATTGCTGAATGACCATGCTGACGCGGAGACGACCAACCCGTCAGTGGAATGGTTCGCCACCCTGCTGGCCGATGAGCTGGCTGCGTCGGTCGAGTCCGACCGCATCCTGGCCATCGTGCTCGAAGTCCAGGAGGATGATATCGCGAGCGTCCGGTACCACAGGGCCGTCTGATGGAGCATGCACATGTGGGGTATCTCGAGGCAAAGCGGGCGATCGATGATGCTGCGTTCGATGCTGATCTCCTCTCGATATTCCGCGACCGGTTACCCGATGCGCCCACACTCGTCGATCTCGGGTGCGGGACGGGGAGCATGCTCGGACGGCTGCTGGAGTGGGAGATCACCGATGGGACCTACATCGGGATCGATGCCGACGGCGACGTCCTCGAGGCGGCAGAACAGCTTCGCACGGCTGAGGCGCGCGAACGTGGCTACGAGGTCATCGCGAGTGCCGATGAGCTCATGATTGGTGACCTCGCCGTGCAGTTCGACCAGGCGGACGCACTCGAGAGACTCCGTGCGATCGAGGCGCCGGACGCGATCGTGGGGGTGAGCTTCGCGGACCTCGTGGGGGCGGAGCCGCTGTTGGAGGCTGCTCGGGCCGTCGCAACCACCGACACGCAGCTGTACCTACCCATCACCTTCGATGACCACACCGTGTTCGCGCCCGCCGATAGGGACGATGACGCTGTCGTCGGTGCGTTCCATGCAGCGATGCGACGCGAGGGGGCACCGGCTGTGGGCCGCCACCTCATCGCGGCCCTCGATCGAGGCAAGGGGGCGTTAGCGGTGGGACCATCCGACTGGGTGGTCCGCCCTCACAGAGATGGCTACACCCCAGCGGCCCAAGAGTTCCTGCAGCACATCATCACGTTGATCGAGGCGGCGGTTCCCGAGACACCAACTCGGACGGCGTGGATGCGACGACGACGGGCACAGATGGCGGAGGGCGAACTGTGGTACATCGCACATCAGTACGATCTGCTCTACCAATTCCGATGACTACTGCCGCTGGCTGAGATCATACAAGCGGCGGAAGACCGGTGCGGCGAAATTGGGCTCGACCCTGCTCGGCGGACGCCCAGGCTGGTGGTCCACGGGCGATTGGATCCGTGTGAGGATACCCCACTCAGCCATCTCATAGAGGAACCGCTTGATCGTCGATGCCGACAGGTCCACCATCGTCAGGGCGGCTGTCGCATCGGTCACACTCGCGCGCGCACCCGCATCGAGATCGATCAGTGACCGGAGCACCGCCTGCCGGTTCGGAGGGAGTGCCATCACCCGCCCAAGGCTCACGCCGTCTGTCGGCACTGCCGAGCAGCCCGCCTGCAGGTCAGCATGTGTGATCGAGAGCCTGCCCGCGGTCTCGGCGCGATCTGCAGCGATAAACAGTGCTCCGAGTGCATCATGCGCGTTGCCCTCCGCCCAGGTAGCCACCTGGCGGGCAGCCGCATGATCGATGGCCCCGGGAGTCAGGCCCCGGTTCGCTCTCCCCATCAGCACATCGATCAACACCTGCTGACGCAGCGGATCAATCCGTATGGGTGCATCAGTGTAGCGCGTCAGGGGCATCGCCGCGGGCTCTAGCTCACCGATCGCCACCCATGCCACGTTGTTCGGTAGCATCCGGAACATTTCCACGATGGCCGCTGCATCGACCGCCCGCGGGGCATCCACATGGTCGATGCAGATCACCGCACCCGCGGTGCCGCGTAGGCGGTCACCGATTCGGTCAGCGAGGGCCTCGGTGGGCACACCCTGTGAGGGAATCGGCTCGTCCACCAGCTGGTCGAGGATCGCGCGGTAGATCGCGAAGAGGCTCGTATGTACATGAGCATCAACATACACGAACCCCGGCATGCGGCGCGTATCGACCCGGGTAGATGTGTGGATCGCCGTGGGTGAGACTGCGGTGACCGACGCGAGCTGACGGATCACCGCCCACACGAGGGCAGATTTGCCGATTCCCCGGACACCGTAGATGTAGCCGTTGGGAGGGATCCGACCCTCGAGGGCCGGTTCGAAATGGTCGAGTAACCGCTCGAGTGTCGGCCCGCGACCGATCGGCTCCTCGAGGTGCGAGGTTGGCGCGATCAGCTCGTAGTCCTCGATGAGATGCGGCAGCTCATCCCGCTGCTGTCGACGGATGATGCGGTCACTCAGGTCCATTTATCGAAAGGCGGCCGGCCTGCAGTTTGCGCCGGCCAGATGGTCGATTGTCGTTGCTACATGACACCGCTGGGTGGGCTTAGAGACCCAGGGTCTGGACCCACGCCGCGCTGTCGAAGACACCGATGATCGCCAGGAGAGCGACCGTCAGGGTCGCGACGACGATCGCAGCCGCCGGCGGATCGAAATGGGTGTCCGAGTGCGCGTAGAAGATGCGCTGGACGACCTCCCCGATGAGGGCGCCGTACACTCCGAACACACCGCCAACCAGCAGTGCGACTACCTGCGACATCCCGGTTGGATCTGCGAAGACAGCCAACGCGGCGGTGCTCGCGGGCAGCGTCATGTGGTGGGTCACCGGGATCTTCTCGACGCCAAGGTTGAGGAACGTCAGTGAGGCAGCGGAGATTCCGAACGCCAAGAAGGCGCTCCCGGTTGCGAGGGCTGTAAAGCCCCCGAGCAGCCCCGCGACGAGGCCGATCATCGCGACGTTCCCCCACGTGTACTGGTGGGGGAGCCATGGCTCGACGGACAGGCGTTCAGCACCGTATCCTCCGTCGGTCATGACGGTCCCCCCATCAGTGGTCGCGCCGCGCATCTCGCCGCGTTCGAACGGTGACATGTCGAGTAGCCCGTCCCCACGCGGCTTGCCGATCAGTGGGTAGCCGAAGGCAATCCGGTGCAGGGCCGCTGAGACGACGACCATGATTGCGATGTCGTCCCACGGTAGCGTGAGCCCCGCGGAGATGGTCGTCCCGATCGCACCGATGACCCCGAAGAGGCCACCGACGACAAGCACGTCAGGTCGGGTCCCTAGCGCGTACGCAATGTCTTTGGCGGTGTGGTAGTCGCCGTCGCCGGGGTCGTACATCGCCCCCTCGGTCTTCGCCGCGTATGCGGCAGCGGCAGCACCACCGGCGAATGCGATGTGAGGCCCGAAGACCGCGCCGAAGCCGATCTGACCGGTGACGGGCGAGCCCAACAACGCGGCTCCGGAGGCACCAGCGTCCAGTCCGACAGTGTTCGCGGCCTCACCGGCGATCACCATGAAGCCGGTGAAACAGAATGCGGGGAGCGCTCCGATAGCCGCCCCGAATGCTCCACCGGCGAAGGCCGCGATGATCAGGAACAGCAACTGCGGGGTGTCCGGGAAGATCTGGAGTGCAACGACACTCATGGGTCAGTCCTCCGTCGCCCACGCGAGTGAGCGCTGTACCGCTTCGTCCCATCGTGTGTAGCCGGGATCCACCTCGGCTGCGGACTTCTCCGGTGGGAACTCACGGTCGATCTGCCAGTTGTCCCGCAGCTCATCGACCGTCTCCCAGTACCCCACCGCGAGCCCCGCGGCGTACGCCGAGCCGAGCGCGGTAGTCTCATCGACGACCGGTCGCGCGATATCCGTCTGTAGGATGTCCGCCTGCAGCTGGCACAGGAAATTGTTCTTTACCGCGCCACCGTCCACACGGAGTGCCGTGGTCTCGATGCCAGAGTCAGCCTCCATCGCCTCCGCGACATCCCGTGTCTGGTACGCGATCGACTCGAGGGTGGCCCGGACGATGTGCTCCTTGCGGGTCCCACGTGTCATCCCGACGATCGTCCCGCGTGCACGACCGTCCCAGAACGGCGCACCCAGCCCCGCGAACGCCGGGACCATGTACACGCCATCTGTCGTCTCCACCGAACGCGCGAGCTCTGCAGTCTGTGCCGCGTTGTTGATCAGGTCGACATCCTCGAGCCACTCGATCGCCGCCCCCGTGACGAAGATCGCCCCCTCAAGGGCGTACTGGACCGGCTCGCCGGACATCTGAAAGCCGATGGTGGTCAGCAGGCCGTGATCGGATGCCACCGCGTCTTCACCGGTGTTCATCAGGTAGAATGATCCGGTCCCGTACGTGTTCTTCGCCGATCCAGCATCGAAGCACGTCTGTCCGAACAGGGCAGCCTGCTGATCACCGAGCGCACCCGCGACGGGCACGGACGCACCCAGGAAGCCGTCCTCATCTGTACGCCCATACAGGTCCGCATCAGATGATGGACGGACCTCCGCCAGCATGGCCTCGGGGACGTCGAACTCATCGAGCAGCTCATCATCCCACTCGAGATCATGGATGTTGTACAGCATCGTTCGCGATGCGTTCGAGACGTCTGTGATGTGGTTCCCGGTGAGTTTGTAGATGATCCACGAGTCGATCGTCCCCATCAACAGCTCACCATCCTCAGCACGGTCGCGCAGTGCGCGGCCCCGTGAGGCCTCCATCTTCAGTGGCTCCGCGTTGTCCAGAATCCATTCGACCTTGGTGGCCGAGAAGTACGCATCGCACTCGAGGCCGGTCTTCTCACGGATCATCTCGACCTTCCCCGCCTCTTGGATCTCCTCGACGCGGTTCGTGGTCCGCCTGTCCTGCCAGACTAGTGCGTTGTGCACCGGTCGTCCGCTGTCTGCATCCCAGACGATAGTGGTCTCACGCTGGTTCGTGACACCCAAGGCCTCGAGCTGGTCGGGGTCCAGTCCCGCCTCCTCGAGCCCCCGCGTCATGACGGTCTTCGTGTTCTCCCAGATCTCGACGGGGTCGTGCTCAACCCACCCCGGGTTGGGGTAGATCTGTTCATGCTTTTCGTAGGCGTTCGCGACCACTTCCCCGCTGTGGTCGAACACCATGAATCGCGTGCCGGTGGTCCCTTGATCGATGGACCCGACGTATGTGTCTGTCATGTATTCCTCCTGGTCGTGACGGGATGGTCTTTACCGCTTATCCCGCCCTACCGGTAAACAATATAGTAAACCGTTATAAACATATCCCACGATTCACTCGTTTCTGCAATCGTGTACACCCACACGGTAGCCTCGGCGCTCTGCTGATCTGCCTTGTGCGAGGGTTTCAGCACCTGATGGTCGTCATGTGCCACTTGTCAGCCGCTTGGCTGACACGCCTCGCGACTTGGTGCGTAGCAAGATGATATCGCCGCTCCGGAAGCAGCGATGAAATAAAGTGGTTGTACACAGATGTTAATGTAGATACCATGGAGCGAACACCACACATCGTCGTCATCGGAGGAGGATCGACGGGGATTGGAGTTGCGCGCGATCTCGCACTGCGAGGAGTCGATGTGACCCTAGTCGAGCAGGGGAACCTGACTCATGGGACGACTGGGCGGATGCACGGGTTGCTCCACAGTGGGGGCCGATACGCCGTCGCCGACCAGGCGAGTGCCATCGAATGCATCGAGGAGAACCGCATACTCCGCGAGATCGCGAGTCACTGCGTGGAGATGACGGGCGGGTTGTTCGTCAAACGTCCAGAGGACCCAGAGGAGTACTTCCAGGAGAAATTGGAGGGGTGTCGCGAGTGCGGCATCCCTGCGGAAGTGATCTCGGGTGAACAGGCCCGGCAGATGGAGCCGCACCTCGCGAAAGACGTCGAGAAGGCGATCACTGTCCCTGATGGCGCGATCGACCCATTCCGCCTGGTCGTCGCAAACGCGGTGGATGCACAGGACCACGGCGCGCGGATCGAAACACACACGCAGGTGACGGATCTCATCGTAGAGGACGACGCGGTGGTGGGCATCGAGGTGCAACACGGTGTGGACACCCCAGGGGGGGTCATCGGGCAGGACAGTGGCACGGAGCGAATCTATGCGGACCATGTGGTCAATGCCACAGGAGCGTGGGCCGGTCGCATCGGGGAGATGGCTGATGTGGACATTGCCGTGCGGCCCTCGAAGGGGGTCATGACGGTCATGAACATCAGACAGGTGGATACGGTGATCAACCGCTGTCGTCCCAAGGGGGATGCAGACATCATCGTCCCACATGAGACCGCCGCGATCCTCGGCACAACGGACGTTGAGGTTGAGGACCCAGAGGAGTACCCCGAGGAACAGTGGGAGGTCGACCTCATGATCGACACCCTCGCCGAGCTGGTGCCGATGTTGCGGGAGGCACGCACCATCCGGTCCTTCTGGGGGGTCAGACCTCTGTACGAACCGCCGGAGGTGGCCAGCCAGGACCCCACCGACATCACTCGGGACTTCTTCTTGTTGGATCATGCGGAGCGGGATGACCTGGCTGGACTGACGTCGATCGTCGGTGGGAAGCTCACGACCTACCGACAGATGGCCGAGACCATCAGTGATCACGTGTGTGCGAAGTTCGGGGTCGATGCGCCATGTGTGACGGCCGAGCGGGCGCTGCCGGGGAGTGATGACTTCACGCTCATGCGTGACTACATGGAGGAGTTCGGGCTGCGGTCGCCGATCGGGCGACGGAGTGCAGAACGGCTCGGCTCGCGGGCTGATGAGGTGCTCACGACCGACGGACCGAACCCCACCATCTGCGCCTGTGAGGCGGTGACGCGGGCCGAGTTGCAGGATGCGATCGGACAGGCGGGGGATGATCTCAACGCGGTGCGCATCCGGACGCGGTCGTCGATGGGTAACTGCCAGGGAGGCTTCTGTGCTCACCGGATGGCGAATGAGCTGTCGAAGACGACCGACCCTCTGACCACGGAGGCCGCGTGGGATGACCTCCTGTCCGAGCGATGGCGTGGACAGCGCCATGCCCTGTGGGGAGAGCACCTCTCGCAGGTCATGCTGAACTATGCGATGCAGGCGGCGACGCAGTGTCGCGACACCACAGGTCCCGCATCGACAGCGACGGACTTCGGCGCCTTCCGTGGTGTCAATCCGACAGTCAGGACGGACCAGACCGGGGGAGAACCGGCACATGGCGATTGAGTCCGACGTGCTGGTGATCGGCGGGGGACTCGCGGGGATGATGAGCGCACTCACCGCGGCTGACCAGGGTGTGTCAGTGCGGCTCATCTCCTACAAGCAGAGCACCCTTCGACAGGCCTCCGGGCTCATCGACCTCCTGGGGTACCTCCCCGGTGACCAGACGCCCGTCGTATCGCCATACGAGGCGATCGGGGCGTTGCCCGCGGAACACCCGTACGCCATCCTGGGAACAGACCGCGTGCGAGCGGCCATGGACCGCTTCGATGCGGCGGTGGGGTATGACGGTGCTGGGACGGAGCTGAACACGCTCGTGGCCACACATGCGGGAGGATTCAAGCCGACGTTCAGGACGCCGAAGAGCGTGACCGCGGGGGCGCTCGCGGACGGTGGGTCGATGCTGTTGGTTGGGTTCGACCCGATCGCCGACTTCGATGCGCCGTTCGCAGCGGCGATGCTGTCGGAGGCAGGTGTCCCATTCGAGGTGCGGGGTGAGACGCTCCCATTCCCGGTCGAGCAGGCCTCGGATGCTGGCATCGGGCGCTTCGCGGCTCTGATCGAGGAGGACCCAGCGGTGCCGGCGACCGGTCGCTCGCTGCGCGAGACGATCGCGACAGCGATTGGTGCTCTCGCCGGCGATGCTGCGCGCGTGGGGCTTCCGGCGATCCTCGGCACACAGGAGTCAGCGGCAATCATCGCCGAGCTTGAAGCGGAGGTGGGTGTACCCGTGTTTGAGGTACCGATGGGGCCGCCATCGATGCTGGGGAGCAGACTGGAGGCCGAACTGCACGCGGCACTGGATGCAGCAGGGGTGTCGATGGAGTTGGGGAATCCGGTGGTTGACGCGGATGCAGATGATCGCATCGACGCTGTCTACGTGGAGAAGAACCATGCTCAGGTCCCCTATGCAGCGGCGGAGTACGTCCTGGCGACGGGTGGACTCGTGGGGAAAGGTGTCGGGTCGGACCGGTCGCAGGTGTATGAGCCCATCTTCGGCTGTCATGTCCCGCAGCCACAGGACCGGAGTGAGTGGTACGATGACGAGGTCTTCGGGACGCACCTGTTCCCACGCTTCGGCGTCGAGGTCGGTGCGGACCTGCGACCCCGGACGTCGAACGGAGCTGTCGAGTACGAGAACCTCCGGGCAGCAGGGTCGATCATCGGGGGAGCGGACTTCGCGAAGGAGAAGTCCGGCAGCGGTATCTCGATCGCCACGGGCGTCGCGGCAGGAAACGCCGCCGCAGAGGGGGTCGCATGAGCGACGCTGAGCGGCCAGGGTTCGCCCCGACACAACCCAACACAGGGACGGAGTTCGAGCCGGTACAGGTGTTCCCAGAGGTGGCCGACAGCGACCTCCGGTCGGGCGCGGATTCATGTTACAAGTGCTCGACCTGCGACGTCAACTGCCCTGTCGCCGCGGTGGATGACAGTTTCCCGGGCCCGAAGTTCCAGGGACCAGAGCAGTGGCGTCTGCATCAGCGGGATGACGAGCATGTGATCGATGAATCCATCATGTCCTGCTCGAACTGCATGCGGTGTGACAACGCCTGCCCGAGTGGGGTCCCGCTCAGTCAGATGCACAACACCGCGCGCGCGGAGTATGTAAACGAGCAGATGAGCCATCGCTCGGTGGAGTACTGGCGGAACCGGCTGCTGTCAAACTACCGCCTGAGCGCGTGGGCAGCAAGCAAGGCACCGCGGGTGGCCAACTGGATGCTGAACTTCGGACCTGCACGTCGCGTGCTGGAGATGACGCTGGGGATCACAGCGGAGCGAGAGTTCCCCGCGTTCGCCACCGAGACCTTCCGACAGTGGTGGCGCGGGCGGGGCGGGGCAGCTACCTCGCGAGACCGGGCGAAAGCTGCGCGGCAGCGTCGAGGTCTCGACGAAGAGGCTGACAAGAAGATCGCCTACTTCCATGGGTGCTACTCGAACTACAACACACCAGAGGTCGGACGTGCACTGGTGCGAGTGTACGAACACTTCGGCTATGAGGTGGTGGTGCCCAAGCAGGGCTGCTCAGGCACGCCGATGTTCGCGAACGGCATGATCGATGATGCCGCCCGCCACAAAGACCGCACGCTGGCGGGCTTCGCACCCGAGCTCGATGCGGGGTACGATGTCATCGCCTCATGTACATCCTGTTCGATGGCGCTCCGGCAGGAGTATCCCGAGCTGTTCGATGATGATGGCATCGATGCCCTGTCGGGACGAACGTATGAAGGGATCGAGTACCTCCGAATCCATGAGGATCTGCCGGGCGCGCTGGCTGCCGAGGAAGCCCCTGACGACTTCCCTGATACGTTTGCCTATCATGCACCGTGTCACGCGCGCAATCAAGGCTTGGCGCGGCAGGCCATTGAGTTGTTCCGTCATCTTGAGGGGGTCTCTGTCGAGGACGTCGGGGAGTCCTGCAGTGGGATATCCGGGACCTACGGGTGGAAACAGGAGAAGTACGAGGCTTCGATGCAGATCGGAGAGGAGATGTTCGAGCATATGGAGTCAGCGGCGGGGACCACAGGGATGACGGAGTGTCCCACATGCGCGATGCAGATGGAACATGGTACCTCCTACCCGATCCGACACCCACTCGAGCTGCTGGCTGCGGTGCTGACCGACTGAGCCCCGGTATCAGTACCCGACCATAGGCGTACAGAGACCTATTATAATCCGTTAACATGACGCGTTATGAGGTCCCCACATGGAAGCCGCAGATGGGATGCAGTCATCGACGATGCAACGTCGGTGTGAGCGACTGCGGGAGACGATCGCAATCCACCGGCGGCGCACAGAACAGGAGCGCGCGGCGTTTGAGCAGTTCCGTCGAGAGCTCAGTGCCATCGGCAAGATGTCTGAGCAGGGGGCGTCCCGGGAGCAGGTCGTCTCCGGCGGGGACAGCGATGCGGTGGTGACCGGTTGGATCAGCCCGTTGCTGGCCCCGGCGACAAGCACACAGACCAAGGTGCGCGAGGCGTTCGCTGGGACTATCATGGCGCTGCCGTTCTACGACGAGGAGTACGGTGAATCACTCCCAGATGCGATCGAGGGGGAGTTCGGGCCGAGCGTCGCTGCGGGCCTGACAGACCCCGATTGCTTCGGCCCACATCTATTCGCAGGGCTGCATCGAAGAATCAGGCAGTCTCAGCGAGCCCGCGAGGTGCTGCTGGAGACGTGTGACCAGGAGCGACACGCAATCGACGCCCTCTCAGCGAAGCTCCCGAGCTTTGCTCATGAGGTGGCGCAGCTGGATAAGTTGTGCCTCGGAGACATCGATTTCGGGGCGCTCGAGGCCCACTGGCGACGATTGGAGACCATCACCACTCAGTGTGGACGGCTTGCGACCCGCAGACAGGGTGTCATCAGCCGCCAGCGCGCGCAGTACCAACTGGCCGCAGAGGACCCAGACATCTACGAGTATCTGTACCGCGGATACCCCGTCTCCTACCCGATGCTTGCGATGATCACGATGACAATCGCAGCTGTCGAAGAGCGACAGCGTGCCCTGACAGGGGCGATGGGGGAGTGTGATGGGTGAGGAAGTGACCCGCATCGCGTTCATTTGTGTGGAGAATGCGGGTCGATCGCAGATGGCCGCAGCGTTCGCGGAGGAGAAGGTCAGGGCAGATGGTGCTGCAATCGAGGTGCTCAGCGGGGGCACCGCACCAGCGGAGAGCGTGCATCCCGAAGTCATCGGCGTGATGCGAGAGGTAGGGGTCGACCTCACGCGGCGGCGACCGCAAGAAATCAGCGAGGAAAAAGCCGAGACAGCCGACATCATCATAACGATGGGCTGTTCGGCGGAGCGGGTGTGTCCGGCGACGTGGCGTGGGGACAGTCGTGACTGGGACCTTCCCGACCCGAAGGGGCGGTCGGTCGAACAGATCAGGGCAATCCGGGACCGGATTAGAACGCGGGTACACGAGTTGTTTGAAGAGATCGGTGCCGCACCGGACGGGCGAGAGGTTTAGGTCACTCCTCAGATAGGTGCGGATATGCCACGAATCGACGTCACGCTACCCGATGAGGTGCTCGCGGAGTTCGAGATGCTGGTGGATGAGGAGTTCATCTCTGAGGAGCAGGCGGTGGAGGAGCTCCTGACGATGGGGATCGATGCCTATCGGGTGGATGAGGCGGGAGAAGATATCGGTCAAGACTTCATCGAGGGGGTCCAGAACAACCTCTTCGACACCGCGGCCGATCCCGGCAACATCGACCATGACCGGCTCTGAGACCAATCCCGCAGGTTTTACACGCTGATACCGTAGTTGCATCATGCATCGGAGGGCTCTGTTGCGCGCCGGAGGGGCGAGCATCCTCGTCGGGGTGAGCGGCTGCCTGAGTGGGGGTGAGACGGTCTTGAATCGCCAGCGGTACGAGACGGACCCGGAGAATCTCCCATACCCCACGTGGGGAGAGGCTGTCCCGGAGGTAACGCTGTCCGACCCGATATCCGGCGAAGAGGTCAGGACCAGTGCGGTCGGGGTTCCAGCCGCGTACACGTTCTTCTTCTCACACTGCATGTCTGTCTGCCCGATTCTCATCGGGACGCTCCGGAACGTGCAGGCGGGCTTTGCGGGGAGCGACCAACAGGACATGGTGCGGTTCCTGCCGATCACGTTCGACCCCGTACGGGATGATGGCCGCCGGCTCGAAGAGTACGCCGATGAGATGAACATCGACCTCGACGCGGGAAATTGGGCATTCCTCCGTCCAGAGACCGCCGAACGAGCCGAGACGGTGGTGACCGACCGCTTCGGGGTGGTCTTCGACCGGACTGAGGCGACTGGAGAGGGGTACATGTTCGCCCACACCGCGTTGACGCTGCTCGTCAACGCCGACGGCATCGTCGAGCGGGCATATCGAACGGGTAGTCCCGATGAGATGCAGATCACTGCGGACATGGAGGCGCTGGTCGGCTGATGCGACGGCGGTCGGCCATCGTCGCTGGCCTGGGCGCGGTCGCCACATTGGGCAGTGTGCAGGTGCTGCGCTCCCGTGAGGACGGTACGGTCAACGAAGAGGTGCTGGCGATCGATGCGCCGGGGTCATCAGCGGGCCCACTCGAGATCCCACCGGTGGGGACGCCGGCGGTCGTGGACCTCTTCGCCACCTGGTGTGGGCCATGTGGGACGCAGATGCGTGCGCTCCGTGAGGTGCATCGTAGATACGGCGAGAGCGCCCGGTTCATCTCGGTGACGAACGAACGACTAGGGGGTGGTTTCGAGGCGGCCGACATCGCCACCTGGTGGCGCGAACATGGTGGCGCGTGGACCGTCGCCGTCGACGAAGGGTCGGATGTGATGCGGGCGGTCGGTGCAACGAGCCTCCCATATCTCGTCGGGTTCGATGCAACAGGCCAAGTGCGTGCGACCCACGGCGGACTCGCGAGTACCGCCGACGTGGAATCAATCATACAGACGGTCGGGTGAGCACACTGGATGGGACTACTCGCGGAGATAGGATTCGCCATGGGTGCAGGAGTGGCGACCTTCCTCGCACCATGTGCGTTCCCGCTCATCCCCGGCTACGTGGGCTACTACCTCAGCCACAGTGACGCACCGAAGATGGGGCGTGCGGCGGTCGCGACGACCGCCGGCGCTGCGGTGGTTCTCGCTGTGATAGTCGGCCTCGGGCTGCAGGCAGGGACACGCCTGCTCCGGTACCTCCCCCAGCTGGAGCCGGTGATCGGTGTGCTGCTCATCGGCGCTGGGGCAGCCCTCCTCGGGGGGGTCAGCGTGTGGCAGGTGGGCCTCGGCGCGAGACCGGAGCGCAGCCGTGGCTTCGTGCTCTTTGGCGCCCTCTACGCGCTGGCGGCGGCGGGCTGTGTGGCGCCGGTCCTCTTGGGGGTCATCGCGGGATCGCTGGGGATGGGGCCGATGCGACAGCTGTTGATCGTCGCCGCGTACACTGCGGCCATGGCGGTCCCACTGGGGGTGGTGACCCTAATCGCTGCGGTGACGGATGCGAGACTGCGTGGCCTGGGTGCCCTGAGTGTGCAGGTCGAGCGGCTGGGTGGGGTCATTCTCATCCTGGCCGGTGCCGCACAAACGTACCTCTCCCTGTTCGTCTGGGAGGTGCTGTGAGGTGGTCCGCGGTGCGATCATCCTTGCGGGGGGGCGATCGAGCCGGTTCGGTGACCAGGATAAGGCCACCGCACCGCTGGGCGGCGAAGCTCTAATCCGGCACGTGGTCGAGCGGGTAGGGCCGCTCGTCGATGAGGTGACGATCAACTGCCGGGCGGCCCAACGGGCGGCGATCGCCGATGCGATCGGACCGTGGCGCCCGTCAGTCCAGTTCGCCACCGACCCCGAGGAGGACCGCGGACCGGTGATGGGGATCGCCGCGGGCCTCGCTGCCTCGGAGGCAGACCTCTGCGTGGTCGTCGCATGCGATATGCCCTTCGTCGACCCACTCCTGCTCCGATACATGTTCGTTGCCATCGGCGATGCGGATGCGATCCTCCCCCGTCCCGACGAGTGGTACGTCCCCACCCAGGCCGTGTACCAGCGGACGCGGGTGGTTGAGGCGATGCAGACCGTCGCTGAGGCGGGTGACAAGCGGATTCTCGCTGCACTGGAGGGGCTGAAGGTCGTGACGGTGGATGCCCCGGTGTTCGATCGGCTGGATGCCCATGCGAGCCTGCGGAATATCAACACCCGAACGGAGCTTGCAGCAGCCGCCCAGATGATCGGTCAGTGAACCGCGACGACCGGGTCGTCGGCGATCAGTGATGTCAACACCACACGAACATCGGAGGTGGCATCCATGATGCGCTCCGCGACTGCCTGGGCCACCCGCAGGTGGTCTGCATCATCCACCATGTTGAGACAGACGATGTAGTCCGCCTCCGGTGGAACCGACTTCCGACCACCCTCTGGATCGGTCGCGAGCGCCGCGAGGTCCCCCACGGTGAGTGGGTCACCCAGAGCCCGACCTGTCACTGCGGCAACCCGCTCCGGACGGTGGACACTCTCAGCCGATAG
>Ga0209923_1000120_pt1 | contig 18285 bp, 17 predicted proteins | sample SalPon1_A_H2O_MG_FD_185696 | JGI IMG/M metagenome (GOLD analysis project Ga0209923, IMG submission 185696) | Salt pond water microbial communities from South San Francisco under conditions of wetland restoration - Salt Pond MetaG R1_A_H2O_MG... | ecosystem: Environmental > Aquatic > Non-marine... | reverse complement strand
AGTTGCTAAAATAGCTGATGTAGTTTCAACTTTATACTAATTATTTTTAAATAATGTTCTTATAAAACAAACAAAAAATAATATTATGATTACAAAAACAGAAGTTTTAAAAGCAATTAAATTAATAGAAGCTTATAAAAAACAACAATTGGCTAATATTAAAGAGATAGAAAGAAAAGAAGATCAAAGAAGCATTAGTATTTTAGGTTTAAAAACAAGAGAACTAAATTGTCTACGTGCAATGGAGATTGAAACAATCGGAGACCTTTTATCTGTTAATCGTTACGAATTGCAAAAGTTTAGAAACTTAGGAAAAAAAGGAATAATAGATATTAATCAAAAACTAAAAAAAGTTGGTGTAGAAACTCAAGATTTTATTTGGTCGTAATTTTAGCCCTATTTTTAAAAATAAGCACTAATACCCCATAATCTCCCGAATCTCTTCACCAGAAATCAAGCCTGTTTCGCTCATTATTTGAGCTGCACGCGCTAATCTTTCAATGCGTTCAGATTCTTCTTTTTTGTTCGCTTGAAGTACAGGAATATGATCGTAATCTAGTTTAACGAATTCACCACGTTCTTGAAGTCCGAATAACTGCGTTCGGTTAAGGCTCAATTCTTCTGATTCTGGGATGATAGTCGATTGATACGCCTGTTTAAGCCCTTCTGCTAAGTTCTCAAAGGTGCTACCTTTTTCCTTACTAAAGATATTGTCATTTAACCCGTACGCGTCTATGATATTACGAAAGTCTGCATCGACCTCTTCAAATAGCATTAAATCCTTTGTAGGGTAACTCATCGCCTGCCAGTTCAAAGATGCATTAGTCATGAGCACTTGCATTTGGTCATCGTCTATCCCGTACTGTCTTTGGTACGCTTTCTCTAGTCTTTCACGTTCTTTTTTATCGAGTGGCATACCACCAACATCATCTTTTGATGAATTTGACAACATACCTAATGCACCTTTTTTATTCATTATTACGTTCCTAAATCCGTATGCGCTGCGAATGTTTGAGATAGGCATGAACAGCGGTCTAAGTGGGCTATCTCCTTTGATTGGGTTTTGTCCATTTGGTATGCGGATATGATTTATTTCTGAAGGCTCAAAAGTATCATTTACTTTCGTACCGTACATGAGTTTGTATTGTTTTATAATCTCGTTTATATCAGTTTGCTTGTATATTTTTCCAGTTGTTTGTATCTCGATTTGCCAAGGCGGCAAATTCATTATCGAAGCAGGAAGATCAAAGCCTTGTATCTTATTTAAGTATTCGTAATTATTACCGTATAAAGATTTATTCTCGCTGTATTGTCTTATGTAATCTTTGCCAGTCATTAAGGGGTTAGGGTTCTCCAATAGCTTCACTACTTCGCTATTCTCAATTTCATTGCCGTTTCTGTCGTAATGCTTCCACACTCCGCTAGACAATAAAAAACCTTTTCGCTGAATAACCGCGTACAGTTGCGGAGTAGTCATGTATGTTTCGTAAATGTTCCATGTTTCAGGGTCAAGCCATTCAGGTTGACCATTTATGAGCATAGTCATTTCTGGGAGCTGCCTTGTTTTCGTGTATCTACGAGAATTATTTTGAGAGAAAAATGAACGAATTGAATCTAGTGGATGAAATGCCATAATAATAATTTCTTTTTAATATTTACAAATTTACAATTAAATTCACTAATTTTGTTGAAATTGGTTAGTAATGTTGGATATACCTAAATTTGAAAGTGTAGAAAAGCGGAGGGAATGGTTTATTAATAATAAATCCATGCTGCTTACAGAAAAGAAAACGCAATTCAAAACTGCTGATATTGTTAACTATATTCCTAAAGGTGCAGCGGTAAAAGCTGTAAACAAAGCAACTAATAAACTAACTGTTAAGGCTGCTATTAATACTGTGAACGTGTTAGATAGTCATGGAGACGTTCATCTTAAGGGTATTTGGAATAAAACAGTCAAAGAAAATAAGTCGCCTTATCTATTGCAGGAGCATAAAATGGCGTTTGATTCGATTATTTCAGACAAAGTAACTCCGAGCGTTGCTAATATCTCATGGTCTGATTTAGGCATTAAAGCCGTTGGAAGCACCGAAGTATTAATGTTTGAAGCCGAGATTGAGAAAGAGCGTAATGAGTTTATGTTCAACCAGTATAAGAATGGATGGGTGCGTAATCATTCGGTTGGTATGCAGTATGTAAAGATTAAACTTGCTGTGAACGATTCCGAAATGAAAGAGGAATATGAAGAGTGGGAAAAGACTTACAACAACATCATAAACAAAGAGCAAGCTGAGAAATTAGGATATTACTTTACGGTATATGAAGCTAAAATGATTGAGGGTTCAGCCGTGCCAATTGGAAGCAATTCTGTAACACCGACATTGGAAACTAAAGATAATGAGCCGTCAAAAGACACTCAAAAAGAGAAGCCGTCTGTTGACACTTCGCAAATGATGAATAGATTTTTGTAATTAATTAAAAGTGAAAAAATGAAAACACTAAAGAATTTTCTAGCTGAAAAGGGTATCAAAATGGATGCTTTTAAAGCTATGGATGGAGAGGAGCAAACAGCACTCTACAACGAGTTAAATGAAGTTAACGCAGAAGCGTTTAAAGAACTATCTGAAAAGGTAGAGAAAGGCGAAGCAACTAAAGAGGCTTTAGAGGCTGCATTGAAAGAGTCGAGAGACATTCAAGCAGAGCAGATGAAGAATCTTAATGAGACTTTGAAGTCTTATGGTATGCAAATTAAGGCACTTTCTGAAAAGGAAAAAGAAGAAGTTAACAATTCTTCTGACCTTACAGAGTCTTTGAAAGCTAACATTGACAACTTGAAAAAGTTGAAAAACGGAAGTTCTAACGAGGCTAAAGGAGCACAGTTTGAGTTTACGATGAAAGCTCCTGGAACAATGGCAATTTCTACCAATGTAAGCGGTGGAAATATCCCAGTAGAAGATAGAATCGAGGGTCTTAACATGGTCCCTTCTCGTCCAGTTCGATTATTAGATGTAATGTCTAAGCGTGCGACTACTTCAAATATTGTAAGTTGGGTTTACCAAGCTAACAAAGATGGAGCAGCAGGACAAACAGCAGAGGCAGCAACTAAGAATCAAATTGATTTTGATTTAGTAGTGGCAAACGAAGCAGTTAAGAAGACTACTGCGTTTATCAAAGTATCTACTGAGATGCTTGACGATATTACATACATTGAGTCTGAAATTCGTAATGAATTAATGCGAGAATTGCTTAAAGTAGTTGAGTTACAAGCATATTCAGGAGATGGTCTAGGTAACAATCACAACGGTATTACAACTGTTGCAAGTTCTTTCTCTGTTGCTGGAGTTCCTGCTGCTATACCGAATGCAAATGCAGTTGATGTTCTTGTTGTAGCTGCTAACCAAATCAAGGTAGCACAAGAAATGGGAGCAATGCCAAACTTTATATTCATGCACCCGACGGATGTAATGAACTTGAAGTTACAGAAGTTATCTGCTACTGACAAGCGTTATGTAGAGCGTTTAACAGAGGTTGCAGGAAGTTTGAATTTGGATGGTATTCCTATCATCGAGACTACTTTAGTAACAATTGGAGACTACTTAATTGGAGACTTCAACTTATCTACTTTAGTAACTCGGCAAGGTGTGAGAATTGATATTGGTTTAGACGGTAACGACTTTACAAATAACATTCGCACAATCTTAGCAGAGTGGAGAGGTTTAACTATTGTTAAGAATAACGACCGTTCAGCGTTCGTTTACGGTACAATAGCAACTGATGCTGCTGCACTTGAAGCGATATCATAATTATATTAAGGGAGTGTTTGCGCACTCCCTTTTTAAACTTTAAAAAAATGGCTAAAAAGACTACAAAAAAAGAAGTAAGTCCAAGCAAAATAATCATAGAGGGTGACTTTATTGATATTGTTGGAACTGGTAAGCACAATGCGCTAAAGAAAGGCGTAACATACAACGTAACTGCTGAGAAAGCAAAGTTATTTATCGCTAAAGAATGGGCTAAAAAATGAGTCAAATAGTACAGTTATCGGATTTCGAGACTGGTCTTTATGAGATCAATTTCAACAGCTTTCAAGAAAAAAACTTGCAATGGTATATTGACAAGTACGAAAAGCATTATTTACTGCTTTTATTGGGTATTGATGAATACGATAACTTTATTAATGACTTGGTTAGCGGCGTGCCTCAAACAGCAAAGTATATTACTATATTCGACCCTTTAGAGTTTTATACTAATGATGAAGTGTTGAAATTATCAAGTGGCATAAAAGAAATGCTGATAGGATTCATATACTTCCATTATGTACGAGATACTAACAACGTTCAGACAACAGTAGGAGCGAAAAGAAAAAGGGGTGAGAATAGTGATAATGTTAGTTTGAGGACTTTAAACATTCAAAAAAGGTACAATGATAGCGTTGAGACGTACATGAATTTAGGATATTACATGGACTTAAACGATAGCACCTATTCGGGTGTAATTACTCAACCACTTGATTATTCATTAGCTGTATGATAGCGACTTATGACATAGTTAGGAGCATAGTAAATGACATTGATAATGTTATCAAAGTCAATAGTGTAGTGGGTAATATTTTCTACACTTCAAATACTAAATATCTTTCTAATAAGTCAATAGTAACTGTTAACGGTGTTGAATATCGTGTGTTTTCATTTGTAAAGAATGAGAACGTAACCTTAGATTTAGGTGGTGCAATAGTAACGGCAACAGAAATAGAGCTAAAAAAGCCTACTTTCTTGCATGGTACAGCGTCGAGCGTAAATAATGAATATCTTGAAATCAGCAACCGAACAAGGGAAAAAACCCCGTTTATTTGGTTATTAAGAGGTTATACTGATACGTTTTACGATGAGTTAAGCAGCAAAGATAGGGATAGTTCTATACGCTTATTCTTCATGGATGAGACCAATGCGGACAAGTGGCGAAATGACGAGCATGACACAAATGCAATTAATCAAATGTATGAGCTATCACAACTTTTTATAAAGGTAGTTCAAGACTCACAAATTTATGACGATTTAGGCACTTATACGATCACTGATCGACCTCGTTTTGGTGTTGAAATAGCCAATAGAGGGAGCGATTCAATGATTATAGATGAAGATTTAAGCGGTGTTGAACTTAATATAATTCTACCAATATTTAAAAACTGTTTGAAATGATTACAATTTACGAGCAAAACGGTACTTTTATAATCGAGCAAACAGATATAGCACCTTTGTTTATTCCTATAATTAACTATGATTACATTATTAACGGCTCTGATGTAACTATATTTGACAAAGTTAATCCAGATAGGGTATCAATAACGGAGATATTTAGTTCTATTTTTAAATTAGATGGTTCTGCAATTGGTGATAATATCGGTGCTGCTGAAACGTATTTAAGAAGTTTTAAAGTTGTAAATGGTGGTTCAAATGCTTTAACTGGATGGGCTAAATATACAGATAATCAATATACAAGTGATTCGCCTTTGGTGGTTACAGAGGGCAATGAAACTATTTTAGATATTAATGGTGCAACAACTATAAAAAGTCAACTACCTGAAGGGATAACTGATTTATATGACGTAGAAACTTCAAAGCTGTTAGGTATAAATTCGGGTGATGCTTATTTACTTAGATTTGATGCTAAAATATTTACGTCTAATCCCTCTGGATTAGCTAAATTAAAAATAGATATTGGCGGATCGCAAGGTGTTATATTAAACGAACCTATTAACTTCCCAAAAGGAACAGGGTTGTCAAATGTAAATAATTATAATACAACCTTATGGTATTATAGTTTGGATACTTTTGTATTAAACGGTGGAGATATAATAATAGAAAGCGTTACAGGCGATACTTCAATATTTGATATAAGTATTAATCCATCAAGAATTCATAAAGCGAGATAATTGTATTATTTTTGTAATAATTATTAATAATTAAATTTTTTTATTATGGCAATAGCTGGATGCCTTTGCAAAGGCGAATTAGGAAATACCGGAATACCTCAGGGAGCTGGTGTTTTTGGTAAAACAACGTTGGTACTTCATGTACCATTAGTGGCGAAAGACGGCACTCGAAATAAGTTAGACGCTACAAGTGCAACGCTTGGAGATGACTTATTAGCAATGATTAACAATACTGACCCAAGCAAGAGAGCTTATCCTTTCATTAACTTGACAAATGTAGTTCAAGAGCAAGAGGATACGCAATTTGAAACGCTTTCAGATGGTCAAGAGGTTTTCCTTAGAAAAGGAATACGTTCGATTTCTTTTGATAGTGTAAACGTACCTAAACAATATTATGCTAAAGCTGCTGATGCTTGCGTTGAGTTTGGAACGTACAAGATTGATATTTGCGGAAACTTGGAGGGTGAATTAGTAGGTACTGATTTATATCCTAGAGCAGTCAATAAAGGTTCTTATGATGCACGTTACATTGAGGCAACTGATTCTGCTTCTGCTAAAGTAATGGTAGCGTATAAGTACAAGAAAACGACTGACGATAATAACCAATGGTATATCGGTGCAGAAGAGTTGAAAATGGCATCAGGCGGTTATCTTGACGCTAACCAATTGAGAGGATTGATCGACGTAAACTTTGAAGTATCAAACATTACTTCTACTTCGATTGATGTACTTTGTACTACTTCTTACGGTACAGCAGCAAAGAGAATACCATTTACAGGTGCTCAACTTGCTGACTTCACGCTTTACAACAACACTACTGACTTACCAGTAACGCCGACAGCGGTAACCGAAAGCGGTGTTACAGAAGGGCTTTACACGCTTGAATTTGCCGCGCAAACGGCTTCGGATGTTGTAGAGGTCGATGTATTCAAAGCGGGTGTTGAAGGAAGTTCAGGTTTTGAAGGTGAAGAAACTACATTTGTAGCTGTATAATGACAGTCAAAGTAGGTCGCACTGAATTCTCTAAGGAAGCGTTGAGTACGATGTCTTTAGAGAAGGCGATTAAAACCTTCGACAAACACTCAGAGGAGAAAGTCGAGAAGGCTTGGATAATGGTTAACGGAAAGCCAAAAGTCAAGAAGAAAACGACTAAAAAATAAGAGGAGAGGGGAGCGTAATAACTCCCCTTTTTTTTGGTTATGGCAATAGGTAAGAGCAAACTTCATGAATTAGTAAATAGGGCTAAGAATCTAAGCGATGCGGTGGCATGGTACACGACTTTTAACCCGAAAACAAAAGAAGATATTTTGAACCTAATACGACAAGACCAATTATTTGATGAGGGCATTGATTCGACTGGTAAGGTAATAGGCTTTTATTCCTACCTTACACAACAGATAAACCCAGAAAAAAAAGCGGGAGACCCATACACATTAAAAGATAGCGGTGTGTTGTATGCAAGTATGTATATTAACGTGTTAGCGAAATCTATATTAATTGATGGCGATGATACAAAAATACAAGATCAAGAATGGTACAGCGATAACATAATAGGATTAACAGATGAAAATTTTCAAAAACTTATTCAAACGGTCAAAGAAGGCTACATTAAGGAGGCCCGAAGGGTATTATTTGGAACTGGATTTAATACCTTTGTATAATTGGGAGAAGTGCGGAGCAGGTAAGTTTGAGTATATTCAAAAGGGGAAGATAAAACCTGATTTGAAAAGTGATTTCCATTATTACGAGTTACTATTTAATAAGTATTTGAAAGCGTATGGATTAGATGAAAAATATGAGAAATATCTCAATGATTCAGAAAAATATGCTAAATTAATAGTGCGTTATTTGAGGAGTGGAGACGCATTTTTGAAGAATGAAATTAGAATATTAGAGGTTGAAATAAAAAAGAATGACCCGATGAATTACAAAGGGATGACAATAGATGAAAGTCTTATTTGGTTATCTAAATTCATAGGGTACAGGGTTAATAAGAGAGATATTACAGTCGCGGAATATAAAGAAATGTTAAAGGCTTATGGCACAGGAAATAAAGAGAAGTGATATAGGGCAGAATGACCTGTTTAAGGACATCACCGAAAGCGCAAAAGTAGCAAAAAAGCAATTAGAGGAGTTTGACACAGTTGTCAAGACTTTAGCAGATGACATTGAGAATAAGCTAAACAAGGCTAATAAGACATCATTAGAGGGTATTAACTCTATTACGGCAGCACAAAAGAAAGCTAAAACGACATTTGAGCAGGAGGTAAAAGTTAAAAAACAACTTTCAGCGATTGAGCAGGAGGAGTTGCGACTAAAGAAACAGCTTGCAAAGGAGAAAGCTAAGGATAGTTTAGCGAATAGCAAAACGGCTAAAGAAATCAAAGCCATTAAGGATGAGCGAACCAAGAATAACAAAGCTGCACGAGATGAAGCCAAAGCAAATGAAAGGTCAAAAAATGCCTATAAAAAGCTAACTGATGAGACTCGTGACCTAAAGAATGAATCGAAGCGTTTAGGTGCTGAAATACTATCTTTAGAGCGTAATGGCAAAAAAAATACGAAGGAATATAGAGCATTAGAAAAGCAATATAAGCAAGTTACAAAGGCAGCCCGAATGGGTGACGATCAACTTAAGAAACTTGACAAAACAGTTGGCGATAATTTCCGTAATGTAGGTAATTACAAGAGTGCTTTAAATGGTTTGAGCAATGCTTTTGGAACACTTGGTATTGCGTTAGGTGGTGGTGCTATATTAGGCGGTATCGTTAATCTGAACAGAGAACTATCAAAAGCTACTAATACAGCTAGGACATTCTTTGATACAACAGAGGAAGGAAGCAAGGCAATAGCAGAAGAAGCGTCTATAATTGCTAAAGTCTACAATAAAGAAGTAAATGAAGTTCTAAAAAGTGCTAATGCTTTAAGCAAGGAATTTGGAATAACAGGAGCGGAAGCACTCGAAGAAATAAACAGAGGTTTTGAAAAGGGCGCTGATGTTAGTGGAGAGTTTTTAAGTCAAATAACTGAATACTCAACACAATTAAGACTTGCAGGGCTGTCCGCTGATGAATCAATAGCGATTATTACGCAAACGCAACGAGAGGGAGTGTTTAGCGATAAGGGAGTAGATGCAATTAAAGAAGCAGTTATTTCTATACGTGAAATGACACCTGCTACGGTTGAAGCATTGGAGGCAATCGGAATGAGTTCCGAAGAAATTCAAAAGGATATTTCTAGTGGTACGAAGTCTTATTTTGATGTAGTACAAGAAATAAGCACGAGAACAAAAGAAATAGGTGAGAATACTAGCGAAGCTGGGACTATATTAGCTGATGTTTTTAGAGGTGCAGGAGAAGATGCAGGACGGTTTATATTCGAATTAGGAGAGATAAATAAAAATATTGATGATTTAGCAGACCAAAATAAAGGATTAGACGGTGCTATTCAAAATCTTACACGTTCATGGTATGACTTTATTTATGGAGTAAATGATGCTGGAGGTGCTTTAGATAAGTTTTCGGTCGTTATTAATTTTGTAGCTGAAAATTTAGGTACAATATTCTCTATTTTAACCAAGTTAGCAGGGTTGTATTTAGTTTTCATTGCAAGACAAAAGATATTAAACTCTGGAATAATAGACTACACAAGGAATCTATTTAAGGCTTCTACTGCACAAAAAGGTTTAAATAATTCGATTAATGAAAGTTCAACAGGTGCTAGAAAGTTTGGAAAGTCATTAAAAAACATAGGTTGGGCTGCATTAATTGGTGTTGTGATTGAGCTAGCAGTTGCTTTTTATGATGTGGCGAGTGGAGCAGCCGAAGCTAGAAGAAAAGCACAAGAATTAGACGATTATACAGCAGATGCAGCAGCTAAAAGTGCTGATTCTGTTCAAAAATATAATGAGGAATATCAACAAAGAATATTCAATATTCAGGAAGAAGAAAGGGTATTATTGTCAAAGGCTAAAACAGAAGAAGAAGCTAATAAAATTAGAGCCAATGCACTAGAACAAATCAATAAAGAAGCTGAAAAACAGGCGAAATTATTTGCTCAATTAGATAGCCAAGCTCAGTCTAAAATCGATTCAGATAAAGAGCTGTTAAGTCAGTTAGAAAAGATTAATCAAGTAAATGGTAAGATAGTTGCGGGAGAATTAAGTGGACAAAAGACTGTTTCCTTACTAAGACAAGCAGGGATAGAGGGTGCTAAGTATGATGCGACTTGGAGAAGTATCAATGTTACAAATGATGAATTAATTGAAACTAAAAGCAAATTAAATGCTAAGATAGAAGCTACAACTATAAGACAGAAAAACTATCGTGAAGCCTTATTGGATTCTCAAAAGATATTGAAAGAAAGTACAAACGATATTATAGTTGATAATAACGAAAGAGACAACAACCGAGATAAAATAAACGCACAAGTAAAGGGGTTAAAAGATGTAAATAAAGAGCTTGAAAAGACAAAAAAGAATTTAACAGATTTAAGAAATTTTGACCCTGAAAACAACGATAAGCCTATACTTCCAATAAATTCAGATGAAGCAACAGAAGAGTTTAACATACTAGAAAGAGAGTTTAATAAATCAATCACAGCTATCAATATACAGCAAAAGAATGGAGTTATAACAGCTGAACAAGCTGCACAAATGAAATTCGATGCTGAACTTGAATATCTAAAGGAAAAGAAAAAAATTATACTTGAATATGGTGGAGATTTTGTAGAAATAAATAAGGAAATAAGCGAAAAGGAATTAGCAGCACAACAAGCTGCAATAAATTCAGAAAAAGAAAGATTGCAGCAAATACAAAACCTAGGCGAAGCCATAACAGATGCGTATGTTGACCAAGTGGATAGACGAATACAAGCACTTGAAGAAGAGCGTACAGCAGCACAGCAGCAGCAAGACTTTCTGCAAGAACTAGCAGCGCAAGGAAACATTGACGCTCAACAGTCTTTACTAGCTAACCAACAAGCGCAGGAGGAAATAATAGCAAGACAGCAGCAGCTTGAAAGACGTAAAGCGCAAATAGAACTCGTTACAGGCGGGTTACAAACGTATGCTAACTTTATAGGGCAAGGAGAAAGCCCTGCACAAGCGTTAACCAATACGCTTGCAAGCACGCAAGTATTAGTGAATGGGTTGAAGTCTATACAAGCGTTTAAAGATGGTTCTGAGGACGTTGGAAGCGGTGGAAACATGGACAAAGATGGTGGATTCCTTGCGATGCTGCACCCTAGAGAGCGAGTACTTACAAAGGAGCAGAACGCAAAAGTCCAAGGAATACCTAACCCACTATTAGCTGACATAGGTGAGCAATTTAAGAAAGGGGAGTTGGTGCGTAAAGGCGGTCAAGTTGGCTATGATACTGATGCAATTATAAAAGAATTAGCAGATTTAAAACGAACAGTATCTAACAAGCCTGAAAACTATGTAAACTTTGAAAGCATAGCGGGTAAAATGTATCTTAACCACACGAGAAAAGCAGGAAGAACGACTATTCATAATAAATACAAAGTGAACTAATGCAGGTAACTAAACATATCATGAATGGTCAAGTTGTGCGACCATTAGACGCAGATAATATCGCCTTTGTAATGGATTGGACTGGTAACCCTGAGCGAGCGAGTTTGTCCACTCAAACAATTAAATTAGGCTTAGAGGGCTATCAAATATTTAAGGCTTTTACTAATCAATTCGGAGCGAGTGAGGGCATACCTTATGATATTGAAGTGAATAATGTAGGAACGCTAAAATATTACATTGACCCGAGAGATGCTGTAATTAGAGAGCCTGACAATGGAGATAGAACGGTTACTGTTAGCATAAAGCCAAGGTTTACGAATCAAGAATTTACAGAACGCGCACAAGGAACCACTTTTTCACTTCTCAAATTTTACGGCAAAATTACTGATGCTGATATTATTGATATTCCTTACGTTATTATAAAGGATAATCAAGCGGAACAACTTATAACATTGGGGTTAACGACCTATTCAGTAGCTAAAGCGACTGGGGAGCAAATACAAAAGACAGCGGAACTAATTGATGAGTTGGTAAAAGCCAACACACCTAACCCAATAGTTCCAAACCCTGCTCCCTCAATTGAGATAGATGTAAAAGCCTATATTAGCTTAGCAGTTAGGACAGCCTTAAACATAGCTTATACTATACTTTTATTCATAGCCTTAACGAATTTAGTACGTCAAATAATTGAGATTATATTTCCGAAGCTACGCTATTTTAAAGCGATGAAGCTAAAGCGATTGATTGAGATAGGATGCGACTATTTAGGTTACAATGTAGAAAGTTCTATTTTGGATGATGAAAGCGGGTTAACGATTCTTCCAGTACCTCTCACACCTCGGAATACTTCCTTTTGGGATAGCTTAATCGCAAATCAAACGCAAGCATTCAACAAAGGTTATCCAACTTTCCGCGATTCCATTAGAACAGTGCAAGATGCTATTGACTATGTAACAAATACTTATAATGCTGAGTTTTTTGTATCGAATAACACAGTAAAGATTGAGCAGGAAGAAACCTTTGAGCAGTTGTCAACAGTTGTGCTGCCTAATACATTTAACGACCAAACGGCAAAAGGACAAGACGAAATTCAATATAATACCGATGAATGGTGGAAGCGTTACACTATTGCATACCGTACAGACTTTAGCGATTCGCATACATTGGATGAGATACAAGGTGCAGGAGTGGAGTATTCAACAGAGCCTATTCAAGTGCAGAACGCTGACCTTGTGCGCATTGATGGATTAAACCAAGCGGAGATACCGTGTTCATTAGGAGCGAGAAAAGACGATTTAAATTTTTTAGAAAAGTCAGCTAAAGGAGTGGCTAAAGCTGCCGACTTATTTATGGGTACTGCACTCGAAGCATTAATAAACAACCGAAAAGGAGCGTTGCAAATCAGTAGCCAATTTTTTAGTAATACAAAAGTACTATGGACAATAAACGGTAAGCAACCTGCAAACTATAAAGATTTGATAGGTGCTAATGCTATTTATAGTAAGTACCACAAAGTAAACGAAGTTAAAAACAAAAGCTACTCTATAAAAGAAAACATGACTATTCCAATGGATAGCGCAATTTTCAATGAACTTTTATCTAATAATTTTGTAACTTTGGAAACTGGAGAGGTAGTTAAAGTGTTGAATGTAGCTTATTATCCTGAACTTACAAAAGCTGAAATAACGTACAGACAGCGTAACGACTTAGGAAACAACACAAAAACAGTTAAAATCTTTGAAGAATGATTGACGGTATAAAGGATATTATAGAGGGAGCAAACGAGCAAAAGAGAAAGCTCATGCAACAAAAGAACGCTATCTTTAACAGTGCTATGAGTAACCCTAATCTTAATGACGAGCAAAGACAAAAACTTCGAGAAATTAAGCAGATTACAAATAGAATAGAAAACTCTACTGATTCAAAAGAAGTAAACGAACTAATTGCACAGCTAAATGAAAATCAATAGCGTAACATACAAAGTAGCTGAAGCCCCTACAGAGGACTTTGCTGCATTGATAGCAAATACTGGAGGAGATGCAAAGCAGATAATTGAGTTTGAAGTAGATTATAGTTTCATTTCTAGTCAGTCACTTCCCGTTCAAGTGGTTAACGGTGATTTAGTCTTGTTGGGGGGTAACTGGTCTGATTTGGGCTACATTGCAGGCGAAAGCGTTATTATTTACATTAGTGATTCAGCTAGCACTTATAATAGTGGTTTTGTACCGAATGAGATTACTTTTATAAATGGTGATACAATGGTACTAGATGTGCCTATTTTGTTGACTGGTACTACATTTAACGAAAACAGTATCTTTCCTAACGGAAACGAAAACCCAGTACTACAAGTTCTCACAGGGAAGGCAGCTGAAGCGATTGACTTTTATTTTAATTTGTTGCCAAACGCCTCGCAAGGTAATGTTAACAGTTATATTGATGGGGAAGTTAACAGATTTTTAGTTGACGGTGTGCAGCTTATGAATGTAGGTGATACATTAACTGTTCCGCAACTTGGCAATAAGTCAGGTGGTACTGTATATTCATGCGAACTTGAAAGGTTATCAAATGGGTTCAACAATGTTAAAACTTACCAACTAACAACAACTTTTAATGTTTATAGTTACTTTGAGCCTAATGAAGTGGGTAAGCCTACTTTCTTTTTGGCGAATGATAGCTTAAAGCCTTATTTTGAGTTAGATATTCAGGCGCAATTTAACAACCCGAATAGTGTTAAGAAATTAAGCGTAAGCAATGCACAAGGGAATATAGGATGGTTTGATGAGAACTTTAATAACGGAAACAATCCTCATTCTATTCAGTCGCTATCTTATACGGTTGGAGGGCAGTCAGTAACTCAAATAGATGCAGCGCAAACGACAACAGTTGAAGCGGTTATAAACGTGCCTAATATACAAGAAACAGACCTATTTAACTTTACGTTTAATTATGTCCCTCAAGATGAAACGTATTATAAGAACAAGACTTTACCGCTAGAAAATCAAATGATGCGATTGAGTAGTGCTGTATTCGCTATGTACACTCATTCAGCAGGTTCACAAGGTTCTGCTACTGGAAAAATAAACGCTGATGGTGCTTCTATTGACGCTCAAAACATATTCTTTATCGTTGACGAAATAGCCGAAACGCTAACATTTCGCTGCGATTTAGTACCGCAGTCAGGGTTTAGCAGCTTCATTGATTCACGAGATACAGGGGATAGAACGTATGAACTATTATTGAGCGTACAAGGTGATGCACCTGACCATAATTCAAGCGATAGAGTGCAGTTGTTAGTGGATAATAACCAACTAATAAACAACCCTGTAATAGGTGGAGCGTTTGCAGGCGAAGTTTCAACAGAAATATTTGAGCACCCACAAGATGCAGATACAGAAACGGGTGCTGTAAATGCTGAAACATTTAAAGAGGACGATATTCTTTTACAATCGGACTTTGTATTTGATGTAAATGATAGTTGGGAAAGTTTAAGCGCAAGAGTGGAAGCGGTTGACGGCTCAGGTAACGTTCTATTTAATTTAGAAGCGTTTAATCTATCTTTCTTGAATAGTCCTGTACTAAACGACGGCACGCAAGAAATAAACGAAAGCATAAGCAGAGCATTAGGTCGACCATTTAACGAGCCGTACAGAGACCTTGTAAGTGTTGAGCGATTGAGTTCTTTAGATGCAGGAGATGACCGAGGGTATAGACTTCGATACGGATTACTTTCACGTTGGGAAGACTATGTAGAAAATAACAATGTAACTAACCAATTCTTTGATGCAAATGAACCGTTTAATGGTAAAAATAACGATTGGAAAAGGTTATTAGATGAGGGGGCAAGTCTTAAAATTAGCTACTATGTTTTTAAAAATGGAGTAGGCTATTTTGTAAAGAAAAATTTACTTATAAGTGAATACGATTCAAGCCCTAGCATAACCACAGATGTAACATTTGAAGATGAAAACGGCAACCCCGTTACGGCACTTGTAAACGGTCAAAACATTAAAGTAATTGCTACTCATACTTTAGCGGGTGCAGAGTGGGGTGGCACAGATGTATGGGCATGGCTTGCACTTCGACCAAAAGAAGCTACACCTATAAAGTTAATTAGTTCAGCATACGATTGGACTAATGATGCGCTACCTTATAGACCGTTACAGGGGGAAACGAGAGCGAAAATAACGTATTTAAGTTCAAGCGTATTAAAAGTTGAAGCGTTATTTGATACCAATAGTTTGCAGTCTTTTAACGACTTCACAATAACGGCAAGGATTCAAGATAACGCCTTAAAAAATAGCGAAGACCCTGATGTTAGTAAAGCGGGTAATTGCCACGTTCAAGATATTAAGCGGGTATCTTTGCCTACATTAGCAATTGACGAAGATAGAGGCGTTAAGTATTGTAACACACCTTATCCAGTTGTTGGAAGTTTAAGCGAAACAGATAGGCTGTTTAATGATGTTACAGGGGTGTTTGTAAAACGTTCAGACGTTCTAGATGTAGTTACGTTTACTTTAGAGAAAGATGGGCAAGATATTACGCCTTTAGGTAACTTTATCGGATTACCTTACGACCCTTTAGTTGTTGCGTTTGTGATTGATTGGAGACAGCATTTAGCAGCGGATGGAGTAGGATGCTATAAATTGCGAGTGGACTATAATATCGCAGGAATAGAGGGAAGCTATTATAAAGGTGCTTATGACTTGCAGGAATATGCGTACGACATTGTAGAAGATACCGTTCGATTATACACGTATTTTGATAGCTACCATTCAGCGGAGGGAATCAACTTTAAAGATAGTGGTTTTACATCTTCAATTCGATTTAATGGCTATTTTGGTAACAGACAACCGAATACCGAGATTGAAAATATTAAGCACACGGATAACGTACAGCGTAAGATTAGACGCGAAAATATTAATAGCTATGAGTTAATTACAGACCCATTAAGCGAGTGTTTTACACGTGAAATAGTAGACTTTCACTTAGTAGGGGAAAATGAAATATACGTTACTGACAACGATGCTTATAACCATTCTTATAGGTATAGAGACTATCCAGTGATATTGAGCGAAACGGCTGAATTTAGTCATACAACAGGGCGACCAAGTTCTATAAAAGCTAAATTTGAGGATAAGCAACTAAACGAGTTCAGCAGCTATTCTAGTAGTTTAGAAGCTAATGTAATTGAGCCTTTAGTATGTACACCTGCAACCGTAACAAACTCAACAGGAACATACACCGAAAGCGTACCAAGTGGGGGTAGTTTGGAACTACCTGACATAAACTTTGTAGTAAATGTGAACGGAACGCTTAACCAAACTGTAACGCTACCAAGTCAAGAAAATAACACGATAAATATTACAGCATAATGGCAACGACAACGATAAATTTAAACATAGCAAAAGAATGGTACACAGTAGGCACAACAGGAGCAGATTACACTACCATTCAAGCAGCGGTTAACGATGGCAAAGAGAAACTAAAACTTATTACAGATATTACTACTTCTTCTGATGTAACGCTACCTGCTGATTTTAGTTTGGTAGTTGATTTGAATGGGTTTATTTGCACTTTTGGTTTGAATGTCAAGATGATTTCAGATGCTACCAACAAAGTTAAATTCACGAGTTACAGCGGTTACAGAGATGGTGAGTTTATATTCTCTACGGATATTAATAATTTTAGGGGAGTAGGCACAGCTTCTCAAAGCATAGCAGAAAATATAGTAATCAGAAATACGAGTACGATTAATCTTACAGGTATAAGAGCTTATTTCTTTTTTGATAACAAAAATCTTACATACTACTTCCCAAATGCTGAGGATCACGCAATCACAAACGCAGAAGGTTGTGATTTAATTGCAGGAGGTACTAGCTGTAAATGGTTGTTTGCTGGAGAAGGAATTAAAGATTGCAACATTTTAGGGGCTAGTAAAGGAGATTTTATTGGAAGAGCAACATATTTAATAAACTGCAAGTTTTTGTTAAGCACTTTTTTTCGAGTAATGGTTTATACCCTTGCTTCAAATGTAACTAGCAATGGCAATGGGCGTATAGAAGTTTTTGAAAACGCATCTAACATTTATGACTTTGATAGAATTACTATGAGAGATAACTCTCAAATAGATAATTTTAGTTGCGGAAAATTAGGTTTTAGAAATAGAACAAATATAAAAGCATTTAATGGTGTTTGTGAAGTTTCTCCAAGTACAGGCGGAGGCAATACTGTATTACTAAACGGCATAACTTCCTTGTCAAATATAGACATAAATAACGTAGACTACTGCACAGTAGTTAATTGCACTTGTGTTGATTTTAAAATTACACCAAACACAGACTTTACAGTGGTCAGAAATCTACAATACACAGGAACGGCAACAGATAACAGCTTAACAACGCGAATATTCGAAACTTTTTTAAATTAAAAAACATGAAATTATACAACACAACAACGGGTCAAGTAGCAGAGATAACAAAGATTAATGTTAACTCTAATCTAGTAGCGTACAACTTGATTGACGCTGAAAATGCTGAACTAACACCAGGAGAAACGAAAGTGCATCAGTTTAAGAACTTTACAATTGCAGATGAGTTTGACAATGTAGTTAGCATTAGAGAAAAGTGCCTTGAAGTGTTACAAACTGAATTGCTGAAAGAATTCACACTTGAAGAACCAAGTCAACATTGGATAGTAGCTAATGCGGTTGTGCGAATGTTCCTCGACAAGAATTGGATAATTAACGATGTTCTAATTAAAGATGAACACGCCGACTTAGCTGCTATATTCAATCGAGAACAAGCAGAAAACGCAGCAG
>Ga0209923_1000119_pt1 | contig 18776 bp, 21 predicted proteins | sample SalPon1_A_H2O_MG_FD_185696 | JGI IMG/M metagenome (GOLD analysis project Ga0209923, IMG submission 185696) | Salt pond water microbial communities from South San Francisco under conditions of wetland restoration - Salt Pond MetaG R1_A_H2O_MG... | ecosystem: Environmental > Aquatic > Non-marine... | reverse complement strand
ACCGGGACGTCGTCGATGTGCAGCTGCGGCCGCGTGCGGGGGGTGCGCGCGAGCTGCTCGAGCAGGCCCGGCACGTGGTCGAAGTCCGGTCGGGGCTCCGCCGGTGCGGTCTGGTCCACCCAGGCTGCGACCGCCCGGATCCCAGCAGGATCGCTCGCCGCCTCCAGCCGTCGCTGCAGCTCCTCGAGGTGCGCCTCGTACCACACCCCTCGCTCGGCCTCCCCGCAGTAGATGTGCGCATCGACGATCGTGTGACCGAAGCTGCCCAGTCTGAACCCACTCCGCTGTGCGAGCACCTGCGCGAGCAGTGCGTACGCGGCGATGTTGAACGGGATCCCCAGGGCGACATCCCCCGAGCGCTGTGTCAGATGCAGATGCAATGCACCATCCTGGACACTGATGACGAACGTGTAGTGACATGGCGGAAGCGTCGACACCGCCGCATTCGCTGGATGCCACGCGGAGACCACCATCCGTCGCGAGTGCGGGTCCTCCTGCAGGGTGTCCAACACGTAGCGGATCTGGTCAAAGGTGCCATCATCGTTGATCCAGCGGTCACCCGCTGTGGCCCAGCTCTCGCCGGGGAGCGTCTGCGCGGCCAGCGGGTACCGCCGCCAGAACCGACCGTATGCGGTGTCCAGCCGGCCCTCCGCATCGGCCCAGGCGTCCCAGATGCCGGTGTGTTGCTGCAGGGTACGGATGTGCTCCTCGCCAGAGAGGTACCAGATGAGCTCGTGCAGCAGCGAGTTCCATCGGAACCCCGAGAGGTCCTTCGTCGTCAGCAGCGGGAACCCCGCCGAGAGGTCGACCGTGTACTGTGCAGAGAAGCTCGCGATCGTGTCAACGCCGGTCCGATTCGGCTTGTATCGCCCCTCCGTCAGCACCTCTCGAATGAGGTCGAGGTACGCCTGCATGGTCTACCGGGCGTGTGTGCCGGTGGGTTATAGCCTGTGTCCTCCGGCGGCCCCGCTCCACAGTCGGCAAAAAATCGGAGGATGTGTGTCTGGTCTACTCGAACAGCGCGACTGCCTGCTCGTACCGGGCTGCCGGCTCGCTCCAGTCGACGACCTCAAAGAAGTTCGACATGAACGAGCCGCGGTCCGGACCGTAGTCGTGATAGTACGAGTGCTCCCAGACATCCAGTGCCAGGATCGGATGACCGCCCCACAGCGCGCCTTCGTCGTGGCGGTCGACCACCACGTTCCGCAGCTGCTGTGAGAAGCTGTCATACACCAACAGTGCCCAGCCGCTCGCGGCGGCACCAGCGGCCTCGAACTCACCCTTCCACCCCGCATAGGAGCCAAAGTCGGCTTCGATGCGGTCGGCGAGCTCGCCCGTCGGTTCATCTCCACCATCCGGTGACATGTTCTGCCAGAACAGGTCATGCAGGATGTGTCCTGACGAGTTGTGCGTCACCGCACGGATGGCACCGGCCGAGCTGCCGAAGTCGCCGGCAGATCGGTTCTCCGCGAGCGTCTCTTCTGCACTGTTCCACCCGTTCACGTAGCTCTGGTGATGGGTGTCATGGTGCCATTCCAGCACCTGCTCGGAGATGTGCGGTTCCAGTGCGTCGTACGCGTACGGTAAGGGATCGAGTTCGTATGTCATATCTACCACCACCGTCTCATGGTCGCAAGTCCCAATAAGGCTTCATATCGCCCCACTCATGCGTCGCCACGGGCGGCCTCGAACATCGCAAGCGCCGCCTCGCGCCGTTCACTGTGCTCGACGATCGGTGCCGGGTATGCCGGTGCGACCTGCGACCGCAGCGACGGATCCAGCTCGTGCCACCCGTGAATCTGTGCGGGGGTGGCATCCGCGAGCTCGGGGATGTACCGCTTGATGTACGTCGCATCGGGGTCGTAACGCTCCCCCTGGGTCATCGGGTTGAAGATCCGGAAGTACGGCTGTGCATCCGTACCGGTGGAAGCCGCCCACTGCCACCCACCCGTGTCGTTGGCGGTGTCATGGTCGACCAGGTTCCGTCGGAAGTGGTCATAGCCCTCCCGCCAGTCGAGCAGCAGGTCCTTCGTGAGGAAGGAGGCGACGATCATCCGGACACGGTTGTGCATGTACGCCTCCGCGCGCAGCTGACGCATCCCAGCATCCACGATCGGGTACCCCGTCTCCCCATGCTTCCAGGCGGTGAGTGCGTCTGGATCGTCGCGCCACGGGATGGGATGCTCATACGTCCGGTAGTCCTCGCTGACCACGTGCGGGTGGTAGAACAGCACCTGTGTGTAGAACTCCCGCCAGGCCAGCTGCGACTGGAACGCATCGACCGCCTCGCGCGCCGACTCGTCAGGCGCCCTCGCACGGGCTTCCTGAGTCGCCGCGTAGACGGTGCGGATGCCCACGGTCCCATACTTCAAATCGACCGACAGCCTGGATGTCCCCGCCCTGGCAGGGTAGTCACGGTCCTGTTCATACCGGTAGATCGCCTCCTGGCAGAAGCTCTCGAGCCGCGCGGCTGCAGGCCCCATCCCCGCGTCGGGGACCGCCGCGATGGGGTCGTCGAATCCCAACTCTGCCAGTGTGGGCAGCTGGCCGCCCTCACCTGACCGGAGCTGCGTCGGCGGTGGGGCGGCCACCGGCGCGGGCTTGTCCCTCTCTTGCCACTTTCGCCAGAAGTAGGTGTACACCGCATATGGGTCCCCCTGGTTCGTCATGATCTCCCCTGGTGGATGGAACACTGCATCGTCGACGCTCTGCCGCTCGATCCCGGCGTCCGCGAGCGCGCGTCGCACCCCCGCATCCCGGCTGCGTGCCAGTCCTGAGTAGTCCCGGTTCCACCCCACCGACCGCGCCCCGTGCTCCTCCGCCACTGAGACCAGCACCTCCGCGGGGTCCCCTTTGCGAATCATCAACTCACCACCCCGCTCGCGGTACCACGCGCGCAGCGCGGCCACCGCCTCCAGCAGGTAGGCCATCCGCGGTGGGCTTGCATGTGCCATCACCGCCGGATCAAACACGAACACCGGCAGGACTCCATCTGCAGCCATCTGCGTGAGCCCGACGTTGTCGGTCGCACGGAGGTCCCGTCGGTGCCAGAAGATGTTCATACGCCGAGTGAGGTGGTCGGGACCCTGAATCTGCTGGCCCCCATCATTGGATCTGATCCCACCGCGCTGCGATGGTCGGGGCCGTCGCATCGATCCACCCGTACTCCTCACCACGTTCGTCGCCCAATACCAACAGTGCGACCGCTGCCCAGTGCAGCTTGACAGCTTTATCGGCCTCGACGGTCGGATCGTCGAGGTCCCAGCCAATGAACCCGAGTGAGCTCGCTCCTGCGCGATCGGCGAGGTACGCAGCCCGGTCACCGTCCGTGAATCCACCGGGGTTCACCACCGCTGCGACGGGGCAGGCCTGTGTCGTCGGGATCACCCATCGATCGTCACACCGTGGCACCCAGCGGCGGAGCAGCTCGAGATTGTCCCCATGGGCATGGATCGCCACGGGCACCTGCTTGTTGCTCAAGCGGGCTGCAGTCTCGGGATTCTTGTCGAGGTCGGTCACCATCAGGTCGATGCGGTGGCCCGCTGCGGTGACGACGTCTGTCGCCGTCGAGGCCGTCACGATCGCATCTGCGGCATCTAGCCGCCCCAGCTCACCGGCAAGACTCGGGCCAGCGCCACAGATCACTACGTTGGCCCCATGGAAATCGGGCAGGGCGGGTCCCCTATGGATGCGGCGAGCGAGGTAGTCACGGGCCAGCCGATCAGCCTGGCGGGGATACCCCAACTCGGCACAGATATGCTGATACAGGCGCTCGCGACGCTCTGTCATCGACCTCTAAGAAATGACGGTGTAGACCGAAGTTGCATCAAGTACCCCTACCCGTATGCCCCTTCGGTTTCCATCTGTGCGTATCGAAGATGCCGGTATAAGCTTTCTTGTACAAACGTATGACGTGGAGCCCACAGCAGGCAGACACGCCCGGAGCACCCGCGGGTCACGTGAGCCTCGCCGCGACCAGCGCTGCATCCCGTGTCTCGGCGACATCGTGGGTTCTGATGATGTTCGCGCCCCGTTCGACCGCCAGCGCGGTCGCCGCCAGCGAGACGGGGAGGGCATCTTCTGTCGGACGACCGGCGATTTCGCGGAGGAAGTTCTTGCGGTTGATCGACACCAGCAGTGGTCGATCGTAGGCGGTGAACTCCGCCAGTCTACGGAAGGTCTCCCGGTCCACCGCGGTGGTCTTGCCGGTGCTCCAGCCGCCGAAGGCCGGGTCCACGATGGTCTTCGGGGTCAGCCCCTCCCGCTCGATCGCCGCATGCAGCGCCTCCACACTCTCGAGTGCGCCTGGGCGCTCGAGGTCCGGCGGCGAGGCCATCTTCGAGACAGCCGCCTCGCGCTCCGCGCAGACGATGGGCATCTGCGGGTCCGCGAACCCACAGATGTCATTGACCATGGTGAAGCCACCGTCGAGTGCGGCCTCTGCAACCTCATGGTAGCGGGTCTCGATCGACCAGACCACCGGAGTCTCCACGCGATCGATCACCTCCAAGGCCACCGAGAGCTGGTCAAGTTCCGCATCCGCATCGAGCACCTCGAACCGTTTGTTGGCCGACTCGAGCCCGACATCAACAATATCTGCGCCTTCGCCGATGAGCTGCTCCTCGACATACGCCGCCGCTGCTGCGGGGTCGGTGTACACCGATGGATCGTAAGGTGACTCCGCAGAAAGATTGAGCACCCCCATGATTCGCGGTGGGGCGTCTGGGCCCACCCGCAGCCCATCGACGTTGATCGTCTGCATACCCGGTGTTGGAGGGTCCCGCTATAACGTGTCCGTCTCATCGGACGCACAATGCGTATATCGCTCACCACTGTACCACCGGCCGATGACAAAGATCTCGATCGGACTCCGGGGGTGGCGGTTCGATGAGTCCACGGTGTTCACCGACAGCGGTGAGTTCCGGCCGCTCGCGTCGATGCCGAGTGATGTTCGCGAGCGTCTCCTCCGCTTGAACGTGCTGATCGACGAGCCGTGCGATGTCTGCCAGCTCACGATAGGGGCAGAGGACATCGGGCGATGTCGTCCAGCGGCGATCGTCTATGGGGAACCGGATGCGGAGGTGCTCGTCTGCGATCCCCATGAGCCCTCGTTCATGTTCTGGTACCGTGAGCAGGGTGGCGCCGATCTGGCTGGCGATGTGGCATTCCAGTCCGCGTTCCACCGATGGATCGCCGCGGGCAACCGTGCCCCACCTGGATATGAGGGCCTCGAGTACGTGGAGGAAGATCCGGCCGCGGTGCCAATGCCGAAGTCGATCGCCGAGATGACCGATGAGCTCAATGTTCGTCTCGCGCACGAGCGACGCCGCATCGACCTCCGGACGGGAGAGGTCGGCACCGTCGCCGACCATCTGGAGCCGGATGAGTGATCAGCTGCGGCTGTGGGTGGTGCTCATCGAGCCACGGACCCCCGGCAACATCGGTACAGCAGCCAGAGCGATCAAGAACTTCGGCCTCTCAGGGCTCGTGCTGGTCGACCCACCGACCGCGGCAACCGCTGGCGAGGCGCGTGCGTTCGCCGGGCAGGCACGGGAGGATGTGTTGCCCGCAGCGGAGACCGCCAGCCTGGATGCGGTGGTCGACCGGTTCCACACGATCGGCACGACTGCGACCCTCCCCGTCAGGGGGGACGATCACGTCCGAACCCCCGCAACCACACCGACAGCCCTGTGCGATAGCCTCGCATCGACCGTGGGTGACGTGGCTGTGGTCTTCGGTCGTGAGCGCGACGGTCTCACGAACGCCGAGCTGGCGCTGATGGATGAGGTCTGCACCATCCCCGCAGATCCCACCTACCCCGTATTGAACCTCGGGCAGGCGGTGACCGTGATGGCGTATGCGTTGCGTCCACTGCTGGCGGATGCACCCCACGCACGTGGACCGCCAACACCACTCGCCGACCCCGCGGCGACGCAACAGCTGTACACCTACCTCCAGCAGCTCGTCGAGCTCGTCGAGCCCAAAGAGCACAAGCGCGCCAAGACCGGTCGCATGCTCCGTCGGATCTTCGGCCGGGCACACCTCACCGCGGGGGAGGTGGCGACACTCACGGGGGTCATCCGCCGGAGCATCGCCGCCGTCCGTGACTAATCGACCTGGCGCTCGGCGATGGCCGCTCGCAGTCGGGCGCTGACGGCCTCTCCATCCGCACGGCCACGTAGCTCTGCCATCGCCTCCCCCATGAGCGCGCTGAAGGCGCCCATACCCTCCGTCTGCACCTGCTCGGCGTTCGCCTCGACCACAGCCTCGACGACGGCATCGACCGCAGCGGCATCGACCCCGCCCGCGTCGGCCGCTTCAATCGCAGCATCCACCGACCGATCAGGGTCTGCTGCGAGCGCGGTGAGCACCGGTGCAATGGCCTCTCTCGCGAGGCTCCCACCATCGGTCCGCTCGATCACCGCCTGGACGGCATCCGGGTGCAAACGCGAGACGGTGACGCCTTCCCGTCGGAGCATGGTCATCGTCTCCGTCAGGGTGGAGGCGGCCAGTGTGGGGTCGACCCCATCTTCGACGACCGCATCGAACACCTCACGCCATGGACTGTCGGCGACCCCCCGTGCGAGGTCGTCAGAGAGGCCATAGTCGCTGGCATATCGGGCGATCCGGTCGCGCAGCAGCTCCGGCACCTCCGCGACCGACCGGTCGACCGACACCGGTGGGACATCGGTCTCAGGGTACATCCGCGCGGCGCCCGGCAGGGGCCGGAGGTACCGTGAAGCACCCCCCTCCATCGCCGCACGTGTCTCCTCGGGCACCCCCTCGCGGGCGGCCGCAGCACGGGCACAGACCGCCTCCATGGCCGCCTCCGCGACCGCGTCCTCCGCAGCGATCAGAACGAAGCCGTCATCCGCTGCCACCCCCAGCCGCTCGACTACCGCCTCCATCTCGGCTGTATCGAGCCCGTATGCCGGCAGTTCGTCCGAGTGGAACAGCCCGCCCGCACCCGCCTTCCGGGCGTGGTCCGCGAGCTCGCTCCCGAAGCGGCGATCTGGCTGCAGGGTCCGGCCGAGGAGCCCATCGAAGCCCCCGAGGCGGACACCCAACACCGTCCCACCCGCCTCGAGCGCCTCACGGATGACGGTCGCGTCGGTCGCACTCAACACCGCGCCCACGTCGACCGGTGTCCCGATCGTGACATCCCGCCGATCCAGCTCATCACGAATCGCCAACAACCCGACCTGGCGGTCGACCTCCGCGCGCACGATCGCCCCGATCTCCTGCAGCTGCTGGACGCCCTTGATCTCCACACGTGCCCCCTCTGCGATCGAGACGTTCACATCCTGTCGGATGCTCCCAAGTCCCCGCTTGACTGCGCCGGTCGAACGCAGGATCATCCCGATCTCGGCGGCGACTGCTTCTGCCTGCTCCGGGTGTGTGATATCGGGTGCAGTCCCGATCTCCACGAGCGGGATTCCCAGCCGGTCGAGTGAGTACGTGACCTCCCCCGTGTCGGTGTCGACACGCTGTGCGGCCTCCTCCTCGAGAAGGAGGTCTTCGATACCGACGTCCACCCCATCCACGCTGATCTGGCCATCCTTGCCGATCAGTGCGGTCCGCTGGAAGCCGGAGGTGTTCGACCCATCGATCACCAGCTTTCGCATCACGGGAGCGACATCCACGATCGACATCTGCAGCATCTGTGCCAGCTGGACGGCGATGGTTAACGCCTCGGGGTTCAGCTCATGTGGTGGCTCCTCGTCGGCCTCGACGAGACACGTCGACTCGTACGTCAGGTACTCGAAGCGCTGGCCGCGCTGTGCCTCCTCAAGTGCGGCCGCGTCGACCTCGCCCAGCTCGCTCGTCGTAGGGTGCAGATACCGGACGAACCGGTCGGTCGATGCGGCGGGCTCTCGCAGGGTCGTCGGACAGCGGCAGAACAGCTTCGTGTCGGTGTCGAGCTGCTGGTGGATCTCCAAGCCGGCGACCAGACCAAGCTCCTCATACCGGTCACCCGTCACGATGACCAGCCCCCTGCCTCAAGCATCATCGCCGAGGATCCCTCGTTCGGTCATCCGTCGCGGGTCCAACACGGTCTCCGCCTGTTCGGGTGTCAGATGGCCCTGCTCGATCGCCACCTCCCTGATACTCTTGCCTGACTCGGTCGCCTCCTTGGCGACCGCGGCGGCCGCATCGTACCCGATCGTGGGATTGAGTGCGGTCGCCAACGCCATCGACTGCTCAACCTGTGCGGCGATATGCTCGGTGTCCGCCGCCAGCGGTACGATGAATCGGTCGGCGAACACCCCGGCGCTCTGTCCCAGCAATCGGCACGACTCGAGGGTCCGATGTGCGATGATGGGCTTGTAGAGATTCAGCTCCAGCTGACCGCCCGCAGCGCCCGTCGCGACAGTGACATCGTTGCCGATGATGGCGGCATGGACCTGGTTCACAGCCTCAGCGACCACGGGATTGATTTTCCCCGGCATGATCGAACTGCCTGGCTGGTTCTCGGGCTGGTCGATCTCCCCCATCCCGTTGCGGGGCCCGGAGGCGAGCAACCGGAGGTCATTCGCGATCTTGTGCATCGATCCCGCAACCGTCCGAATCGCCCCATGCACCTCTGCCATCGCGTCGTGTGCCGCCATCGCCTCGAAGTGACTGGTCGCAGGCGAGAACTCCAAGCCGGTGATGTCCGTAATCGCCTCGGCTGTCCGTCTGGGGAACTCAGGGTGCGTGTTCAGGCCGGTCCCCACCGCCGTCCCACCGAGTGCCAGCTCTGCGAGTCTGGGCTCCGTAGCCGCCATCCGGTCAATCCCATGCCCGATCTGGGTTGCATACCCTGTGAACTCCTGTCCGAGGGTGATCGGTGTCGCATCCTGCAGATGTGTTCTTCCCGTCTTGACGACGTCATCGAACTCTGCTGCACGGGACTCTAGGGCCTCCTGTAGGTGTGAGAGTGCTGGGATGACATCCCGGACAACCGCCTCACGTACAGCGATGTGCATCGCCGTGGGTATCACATCGTTCGACGATTGCCCGAAATTGACATGATCGTTCGGGTGGACCACCCGCTCACCACGGGAGGCACCCAGCTCCTCCGCCGCGCGGTTTGCGATCACCTCGTTCGCGTTCATGTTCGAGGAGGTCCCCGACCCCGTCTGGAAGATGTCCACCACGAACTGGTCATCGAGCTCGCCGGCGATCACGCACTCTGCTGCCGTCTCGATCGCCGCACCGAGCTCCGCATCGACCAGTCCGAGGGCGACGTTCGTCCGCACAGCCGCCAGCTTCACCACCCCCAGCGCACGGATGAACCGTCGACCGAAGGTCGCACCCGAGATCGGGAAGTTCTCCACCGCCCGTTGGGTCTGCGCGCCCCAGTACGCATCCGCCGGCACCTCCATCGCCCCGAGGCTGTCGCGTTCGGTCCGGTGGCCCTCACTCATGTGCGCGCTTCGGTCACCCGGCGCTAAAACACACTGATGTTGCGCTCACGACCGCTGCTCGTCGGGGGTGTACGTCTTGAGCTCGATGGCATGGATCTCGCGAGTCATGGCCTCACCGAGTGCGTCGTACACCATCCTGTGCTGGTCGACCAAGGTGTGGCCCTCGAACGCCTCCGCGACGACCACCGCGGCATAGTGCGGGTCCTCGGCGGCGTGATCCGGGTTCCGCGGGGTGCTCACCTCCGCGGTCGCGCCTGGTATCCCCGCTTCGATCGCTTCCTTGACCGCAGCAGCGTCCATGTGTGCATATAGTGGTGGACCGGCAAAAATGGGGCCATGAGTCGGGGGCCTTTACGCCGCTGCGGTCTGCGGTGTGGGTGAGGATGCAGCCACTCTGGGAGGACGCCGCGTCCCTGTCCACCGCCCGCGCGGCCCTCATCGCCTGGTACGAGCAGCATCACCGGCGGTTCCCCTGGCGGGAGACGACCGACGCGTATCCGATCCTGGTCTCCGAGGTGATGAGTCAGCAGACGCAGCTCGAGCGGGTCGAGCCCGCGTTCCGTGCGTTCCTCCAGCGCTGGCCTGCGGTCGAGGACCTCGCGCGGAGCAGCACCGATGCGGTGGTGCGATTCTGGACGACACACGCACTGGGGTACAACCGCCGGGCGCGCTACCTGCATGCGGCCGCCGGGCAGATCGTCGAGGAGTTCGACGGCGTGGTGCCTCCGGACCCGGCGGTCCTGCAGACGCTGCCGGGGGTGGGGCCCTACACCGCGAGTGCCGTCGCCGCGTTCGCGTACAACACGACAACAGCGGTGCTGGATACGAACGTCCGGCGGGTGCTCCACCGTGTGGCCCCGCCCGCAGATGACCGTGATGATGCGGCAGTCGCTGAACAGCTCCTGCCACCTGGGGCCGCGAGGGTGTGGAACAATGCCATCATGGAGCTGGGGTCACAGGCGTGCACTCCGACACCTCGATGCGATGCAGCAGACTGCCCATGGCGGCGGTGGTGTCACGCATACCAGACGGGCGACTTCAGCACGCCTGCGACGCCGGGACAACCCACCTTCGAGGGGAGTCGGCGCCAGCTCCGCGGGCAGATCGTCAACATCCTCGCCACCGAGGGTGCCCTCCGCGCTGCGGAACTCATGACCGCACTCCGTGAACGGGACCTCGGGCAGCTGGACCCTGAGCGCCTCGATGCTGCACTCTCATCGCTCGAGGACGACGGGCTCCTCCGACGTGTCGATGGTCGCTATCATGTGGCGTGAACCGCAGCAGGTAAAGCCATCCTCGCCCCTTCTTGGGGCATGATTCCGCTGGCAGTGGAGGGGGAGCCGTTTCCGATCGCCGAGATGGCGGGGGTCATCCTCATCATCGGGGTGGCGATGACGCTCGTGTGGCTCTTCTACCTGTTCCGCTGAGGGACCACTTCAGCGTGGGCGCGGAGCCACTCGGCTGCCGCCTCGACCGCATCCGGCTCGTCCCCGCGGATGACCACACGGACTGCGTCACCCGGATATGACCCCACCGTGACCGGGAAGTTGTCATCAAGATGCGCAAGGCGGTCCAGGAGTGCGCTCTCGGGTTCGGCACACTCGACGGTCGCCGTGGTGCGGGCTGGCCCGGTGAACTCCGCGCGCACGAGCGCGAACATCGCCTTCAGCTCCCGGGGGACGCCCGGGAACACGTACACGTCATCGATCACCGCACCCGGAGCGACACCCGCAGGATTACGCAGGAACCGAGCACCCGCGGGCAGCGCGGTCGTGTCGGGGTCGAGCTGCGTGCCACTGTACCCCCCATCCTCGGTGAGCCACCGCTCAGCGCCCGCATGCGCCTCGAGCGTCACCTCACAGGCTCGCGCCACCCCCGCCATGGTGACATCATCACGCGTGGGGCCGATGCCGCCTGTGACCAGCACCGCATCCGCGCGCGCCCGCGCCCAGCTGACCGTCTCACCGATGACCTCGACCACATCCGGTATCGTCGCGATGTGCTGGACATCCACACCCTGTGCATACAGCTCCGTTGCCAACCAGCTCGCGTTCGTATTGACCACCTCACCGGTCAACAGCTCGTCTCCGACGCTGATGATCTCCACACCCATCGGCTCCTGCTGGCTCCGGTCTGTGTCGCGCATCACCGCCGCCTCCGTTCATCCACGCCTTCCCGACGCCGCCGCAGCTGGAGGACCTCGCGCCGGAAGTATACCAGCCCCCCCACCAACACTGCCGCTGCGACGGCGATCACCCCCCCGAAGAGCACGAGGTCGCGATCTTGGTAGTACCGAACAGAGATTGGTCTCGCCTCCAGCTGCTCCCAGCGGAGTTCGATCCGACCATCGGCGGTCTCCACCATCGCATCAGGCCCTGGCCGCACCTGTCCGACGATCGGGAGGTCGACGTTTCGGCCCTCAGGCAGCACCACCACATGTGCACCGTCGCGGACCGCAGGCAGCAGCAGCTGGTTGCGGCGACTCTCCATCGTGAATCCCACTGCGACGATGTCGGTGGACGATGCCACCTGGACCGTCGTCGCCTCGCGGGTCTCAGTGATCCTCGCGCCCGCCTCGCGGAGCTGTGAACCCGTCAAGACCGTCCCGCCCGCCTGCTGTGCACGCACCGCCCCGATGGGGACCGACCGTTCACCGGCGACCTCATCCTCGAAGGCGAGTCGGAGCTCCCCCTCGACAGGGGTCACCACCACCTGCACCCGATCATCAGCATGGACCGTCGCATGGACCGCCGCATCGGTCGACCAGGCGTACGGTCCGGGAGGCGCGCGGTCGAGCCGCTCACGATCGATCGGTCCCCCGCCGGACAGACACCCGCTCACCCCCACGACCAGCACCAGCACCACCAGTGCGAGGAGCCGACGGTTCATTGTGGGATGACGCACTTCATCTCTGCGGGCAGATACGGCCCGATGGCCGCGACCACCCCCGGCGGATCGGTCCCCTCCGCACAGCGCACCGACTGCTCGAGCAGGCCGATCCGCTCGATCGTGATGATCGCATCGGCCAGGCCCGCCCGGTTGATCGTCGCCCGGAGCTGCCCACGTGTGACGCTGTTGACGGTCACCCGGCCACCGGCCTCATCACGACGCCACTCGTACAGTAGGTCCCGTGTCGTCTCCGACAGCGTCGGCGTCCTCGTCAGATCGACCTCGACGGGCATGTGCTGGACGACCCCGAATCGCTCCCGGAGCTGCAGCCCATCACCAGGGCCCAATCCGAGCTCCTCGGCGGCCAACGTGCGCCTCACGCCCGGACCGAGTCCGACGGTCCATCCCTCTGCGTCCCACCGCAGCAGCACCGCCCCGCTGCTCTTCGCGACCTCCGGAGCCTCGGCGACTGTCACAAAGCCCTCAGCGATCACCGCCTCAGCGACGCCCGCATCCGACCCGTCGAATCTAACATTCACGTACTCCTCGTCGGCCACCTCGATGTCCATCGTCACATCGAGCTCGCCTACCCGATCGTCCAACATGGCCCGCAGCCCCTGCAGCGCACGCCCCCGTGCGTCACCATGGACATAGCACTGCTGGGCGAGCCGGAGCATCACGCCGCATCGACGACATCCGCATTGAGCTCCGCACGCAACGCCTCGATGCGCTCCTCCATCGCCGCGACCATCTGGTCATTCTCCATGGGCTCCAGCGGCGCCCCCGTCTCTGGGCACTGAAATCCGAGCTCCATCGCATCGGAGAACTCGAAGCGGATCCCCGCGGGTGCAGATAGATAGAACTCATGTGATCGCTCGTACGCGATGCGCTCCTCGAGCGCACCCAGCAACCGGTGCATCTCCTCCTGAAGGTTCTCCGGGATGTTCTCGTAATGGAAGGTCCACAGGTACGTCAACCAACCGCTGTCCTCGTCCCTGACGCGCCGGTACGTCGCGAGATCGTTCTCATACAGAATGAACAGTGCCCGTCGGACGTCATTGAGCTCGAGCCCCAGCTCCTCAGCGAGCTCCTCATCGGTCACCTCCCCCTCCGGCGGGGCTGCGGCGACCGGCATCCCACTCGGCCCCACCAGCTCATGCAGATACTTCTGGATGACAGGGTCGTTGAGGAGCTGCTCATACATCATCGACTTACACTCACCCACTCGCGCGAATTAGTCTTCCGGATACCCCGCTGACTCACCCTCACCGATGACCCGCTTCCCCGACGCCTGGGGGATGATACGACGGTCGGCATCGGTCCATTGTCGGTCAGCCCACCCCCCCGCGGTGAGGCGGTCGAGACACACCGCCAGCGCGGCGATCTCTGAATGTGGTTGCTGGCCCACCGCCACGTTCCAGTCCGCCCGCTCATACACCGCTCCCGGGACCTTCCCACCGCCGACGACGATCAGCCCCACCGCCCCGTCGAACGCAGACCGGACGGAGGTGACGACCTCCTCGAGGGGCTCACCGTACATCGTGAGGTGCACAACAGGCCCATCGTGGGTCGCCACCACGTTCTGCGGATCGGCCACCTGCTCGACCTCGAAGGGGCCCCCGAACCGGTCGGTGATGTCCTCGGCGGTCCGTGCGGCCTGACCCGCACCCTCAGGGAGGATCACCCCATCGGCGCCGAAGGCTCGCGCGGTCAAGGCGACATGTGTGGTCATACGGTCGTCGCGCCCGGGCCGGTGGCTCAGCCGGAGCACGCGCAGGTCGCCGGCAACCTCCTCGTTCACCTATCCCCCTCGTCCGTCCGGCTACTGGTGTCTTTCGACCGCGCACCGACAGTCACAGTACCCTGGCTGCGGCAGTAATGCGCATGCATCTCACCGACAGGGAGATCGTCATCACGGGTGGCTGCGGGCTCGTGGGTGCGGCACTGGCGGAGGCGCTGGCACCCCAGAACACCATCCGGGTGATCGATGACCTCTCGAAGGGTGACAAGACCGTGCTCCCCGCCGACTGCACGCTCATCGAGGGCGATGTGGCCGACCCCACCGTCTGTGCGGCGGGTATCACCGAAACGACGGATCTCGTGATCCACGCTGCGGCGCTGACGGCCACCAACCATCCCGACCCCCGAGCGCTGTTCACGGCGAACACGAACATGACGTACACGGTCGCAGCTCGGGCCGCGGCTGTCGGTGTCGGCGGTATCGTCTTCACCTCCTCATCGACGGTCTATGGGGAGGCGCCGCGACCGACACCGGAGAGTCACACCCCCCTGGCACCCATCAGCGTCTACGGCGCAGCCAAGGTGGCGGATGAGGCGATCATCTCCGCGTTGGCATCACCGGCGGAGATCCCGGTGTGGATCTTCCGGTTCGCGAACGTGGTCGGCCCACACCAACGCGGCACCGTGATCCCCGATTTCATCGAGAAGCTGCGTGCGGACCCAAATCGACTGGAGATCCTCGGCGACGGGACTCAGACCAAATCCTATCTCCACGTGGACGACTGCATCGCGGCGATGCTCCATCAGATCGAGACGATCGACGAGCCGCTGTGGGTGTGCAACCTCGGCACTGCGGATGCGACAGATGTGACGAGCATCGCAGAGATCGTCTGCGAGCAGATGGGGGTCGATCCGGCGTTCAGCTACACCGGTGGACAGCGCGGCTGGCAGGGGGATGTGCCACAGATGCAGCTGGCGATCGACCGGTTGTTGGACTCGGGGTTCACCCCACGGGATGATTCGACGGCTGCCATCGAGCGGGCGACCACCCAGCTGCTCGCGGAGTTCGACCAGCCTCTGGTGTGAGCGTGTCTCCTCAGCTGTCGTCCCGGCGCTGACGCTGGGAGGACTTGTTGAGCTCGATGAGCTCTTCGAAGACCCGCCTCACGACCAGTGGGTCCAGCTGGAACCGATCGGCCAGCTCCGCGGCCCTGGTGGTCACACGACCCTCCTGGTCGCGGTCGGTCGTCGGGAGGTCCTGCTGCTGCTTGACCGAGGCGATCGTCTCCGCGATGTAGGTCCGCCGCGCGATGAGCTCGACGAGCTCATGGTCGATCTCTGCGATCTCCGCACGCAGCTCTGCGAGCGTGAGCTCATCCACCTCCGGATGGTCACTCATGCGTGATCCCACCGATGTCTGTCGTCGTCGTGCGGAGCAGCTGTCCCGGACGCTCCCCCCACGTCTTCGCGAGGACCTCCAGTGCAGCAGCATCGCCGCATGCGACCATCGCCGGGCCCGACCCCGACAGTGAGGCCGCCTCGGCACTGGTCAATGCCTCGATCAGCGGTTCGGTGTCGTACCCCAACGCGGCGGTGTAGGCGAACCCGTTGACAGCCATCGCCTCGGCATATCGCCCCTCACGAATGAGCTCCTCGGCCAGTTCTGCCATCGGAGCGATTGCCGCGAGGTGCTCCAGCGGTGCATCTGCGCTGTACGCCCGCGCGGGCGGCACCCACACCAGCACCTCCCAGGCCACCGCATCCCGCAGCAGCAGTTCATCCCGATCGTTGTCCGTCAACACCACTCCACCCAGCATCGATGCGGCTGCATCGTCGAACGCACCCGTCACCGTCACACCCACCTCCCGCGCGGCGTTGACGCCGATGCGACACGCCTCCACCGGTGAGAGATCCGCACCCACTGCGGCGGCTGTCGCGAGCACCGTCGCGTTCGCAGCCGCAGACGAGGACTTCAATCCAGCCGCGATCGGTATCGGACTCTCTGTCTCGACGGTGCCGCCGAGGTCCTCCATGCCCACCCGCCGGAGCAGCCGCCGGACGCACGCCTCGATGAGCCGAGTGTCGGCATCCGGGCGGTCACGGATCTGCCCCTCGATGACCGCGGATTCATGCAGCTGGACGTGCGCCGTCGTCCGCATGTCGATCGCGAACGCCGCGCCTCGATGGGTCGCAAAGGCGTTGAGCATGGTGCCTGCCCCGGCGGCACTCGCGGTCGCCTGCATACCGCCTCCGCGCGTCAGCATCGACTAAGCGGTGTCGGTCTCGACGACCCCGGTCGACGCGTACTCGATGAGCGTCTCCGGTGGATCGGCCTGCGCCTGCCCGGTGACCTCGATGGTGAGGTAACCTCGTCCCTCGCGGGTGGCCGAGCGCCGGCGGTTCGTCACCTCAACCACGGTCTCGACCGTCATTCCAGGCTCCAGGGGGGCGTACCAGCGTAGCTGGTCGATCCCCATCCCCCCGACCAGCCCGAGTTCGGCGAAGCAGGCATCGACCGCCATCCGGTGACAGATGGCGAACACGTGCGCCCCACTGGCGATCGGGGGCGTGAACAGCGGATGGTCAGCGGTGGCATCGAGGTGCATCGGCTGGGGGTCGAACTGCTCGGCGAAGGCGGTGATCTGCGCCTCCGTGATCGTGGCCACCGCGGGGGCCTCGAACCGCATCCCCACCTCGATCGACTCGAAATGCCGTCGGGGACCCTCTGTGTCGTCGACCGGGTCATCGTAGCTGAACAGCTCCATGATCACCGTATCAGACCGGGTGGTCAAAGTCGTGTGGACCCACCCCGCTTTAGTCGCCCAGGGCCGGTCAATGGATATGGAGCATCGCAGTCGGATCGCACCGCAGACACTTCGGGTGTCGCTGCACGCTCATGGGGTGGAGGTGCAGTATCTCGACGGGCGGTCGGTGCTGTATCATGGTGTGCCTCATCGGCAACATGACGAGCTCGTGAGCCCGCCAGGTAAGGAGACGCACGTCCTCATCACCGATGCGACCGGGTCAGAGGGGGTGATGGTGTATCTGAACGATCGGACCACCCACGACGACATCTTCCGCTCGACTGGGGTGGGGCGGGTCATCCTCGCGGCCGGTGAGCGCACCGCCGCCTTCCCGGGGGTGACCGTCGCAGGAGCGGCCGGTGACCGTGTAGCGATCACCGTCGATCACGCCGCGGTCGATGGGCGCGTCTTCGCGTTCATCGAGGACGACTGGGGGGAAGCCTCCTACGAGTTCCTCCCCGACGGTGGGTGACTCACTGCAGATACGTGGGATCCTCCGCATCGCACGTGAGCTCATGCGCCGCCGCTTCCTCCTGTGTCTGAAAGAGCATCCCGCAGTGATCACACCGGAACCAGGTCGTACCGTCACGCTCGACACGACTGACCATGTCGTGGCGATGGGCTCCGCGGGCAAACCAGTTGCGGCGCCAAAGAGGTAAGCCCGTGTCGAGCCCAGTCATCCCATGGGCACGACGGTCGAACTCGAGGTCACCGCGACAGACCGCACCTACACCGGGCAAGGGGTGGCACGGCTCGCGCGGGACGCACAGGAGGCGCTCGGGGTCCTCAGCGGCGATCTCGTCGCGATCACCGGCGAGTCCACAGCCCTCGCCCGCGTGTGGCCGGCGGCGGAGGCTGCGGCGGATCGGACGATCGCCATCGATGCAGACACCCAGGTGAACGCGGGTGCGGCCGTGGGTGAGACGGTCACGGTCACCCCCACCGAGGCCACCGATGCCACAGCGGTGGTCATCCAGCCACCTGGTGATGTCCGCTTCGGCGACCCCGGGCGTGCGGCCACGCTGCTGGGTCGGTTGCTGGAGGACCGTCCCGTCCGTCCCGGTGATGAGATTCATCTCGAACGTGTGAGTGACCGGCCGTTCAGCATCACCGCCACCGAGCCAGCAGGCGCGGTCGTGATCACCGCGGCGACCGCTCTCCAGCTGGATAGCCCCTCTGCAGAAGGACCGATAGGGACTGCGGGGGGTGTCGGGTATGATGCGATCGGTGGCCTCGATCGTGAGCTGGCCGCCGTCAGAGAGCTGGTGGAGCTGCCGCTGCGCGATCCCGGGATGTTCGCAGAGTTGGGCATCGATCCGCCAGCAGGTGTGCTCTTGTACGGCCCTCCTGGGACCGGCAAGACGCTGATCGCCCGTGCGGTGGCCCACGAGGCGGACGCGACGTTCATCCACATCAACGGGCCCGAGATCGTCTCGAAGTACAAAGGTGAGTCAGAACAGCAGCTGCGCGAGCGCTTCGAGACCGCCGCCAGACAGGCGCCGACGGTGCTGTTCTTCGACGAGATCGACTCCATCGCGAGCAGCCGTGAGGAAGGCGGCGATCTCGAGAACCGACTCGTCGGGCAGCTGCTCGCGCTGATGGACGGGCTCGTCGAGCGGGGAGAGGTGGTGGTCCTCGCGGCGACGAACCGCATCGATGCGGTCGACCCGGCGCTGCGTCGGGGTGGCCGCTTCGACCGTGAGATCGAGATAGGCGTCCCCAACGCGACCGGCCGTCGCGAGATCCTCGAGGTGCACACCCAGAGGATGCCCCTCGCAGACGATGTGGACCTCGATGCGATCGCGACCAAGACACACGGGTTCGTGGGCGCGGACCTGCGGGCGCTGACGACAGAGGCAGCGATGACCGCGCTGCGCCGGCGGCTGGATGCTGCGGCTGCTGCTGCGCCCACGGTCACCGCTGCGGACTTTGC
>Ga0209923_1000118_pt1 | contig 18850 bp, 16 predicted proteins | sample SalPon1_A_H2O_MG_FD_185696 | JGI IMG/M metagenome (GOLD analysis project Ga0209923, IMG submission 185696) | Salt pond water microbial communities from South San Francisco under conditions of wetland restoration - Salt Pond MetaG R1_A_H2O_MG... | ecosystem: Environmental > Aquatic > Non-marine... | reverse complement strand
ATTTTGCAAAACCTGCTATTGTAAAGTTAGGTAGTTTCATGATTTATAAAATTATATTTCTATTACTCTTTCTATCTCAAAACTTTCGGCATATTGTACATTAACGGTTCCTCCTCTATATCGCGCAAGTGCTTTTATAGAGCTAAGTGACCTTGTATGTGGTTGATCCTTAAGTTGAGATTGAAAACAACTCATCGCTTTTATTTTCTTATCCATATATTCGCTAATAGCTTCAAATAGGTTTGGTTTGAAATGCTTATCTCCCTGATAAGGAGCCCATTCTGTTTCAGAAAGTGTTTCGTAGCAGTATATCTCTTTAACACTGCAGCCGTTTTGTGGTCTTGCAGAAACAAGTGCTGCCATATATATTGCATGATGATCTAAATGTAAATCCCCTGGATGAGGAAGATATAGAATATCAGGATTAACCTTATCAATAATTTTATTAAACTCTACAGATATTTTATAAAAAGGGAAAGCGTTTAATCTCGGAGCTGGGAAATCTAAAAAAAAGGTATTTGTCACTCCTAATATTTCATGGGCTTGTAACGCTTCATTTCGAACAAGATTTATACCCGCCTCTGAAAACATGTTTTCATCTCCTTTATGTGCATTTGTTGCGATTAATACATAGACTTCATTATTAGATTGACTATGTTTCGCTATAGTTCCTCCCATGCCTAAAACTTCATCATCAGCGTGAGGTGCTATTACCAGTATTTTTTTCATATTGTTATTTAGAATTAATTAATTCAAATAAAATTTCTTCTATATTATACCCTAAAGAGTTTCCTATTTTGAGCTTCTTGTCAATTATGTTTTCATTTAGATCTTTTATATCATAGTCTTCAATTTCTAAATGATTTTCGCCACACTGCACAATTGGGTTTTCACCCTTAAATTCAATCACTTTGCCTACAACACCTAATTGATTAGTAGTAAAAGGGGTTGCCTTATTTATAAATAATTTATACTTACCAAAAAAAGTATAAGCTCCTGGATAAGGTTTTGATGAAGCTCTTATTAATCTATGGATATCTATATTATTCAAATTCCAATCAATTATTCCATCTTCTGGACTCCGTTTCCCATAATAAGTTGCTTTTGTATCATCTTGTATTTTTGGCTTCCATTCTCCCTTTTTTAAATTAGGTAACCAGTTATCTAAAGCTATGTCAATAGACTTTAATATTTTCCTCCTTACATCTTCAACATAATCACTTTCGTCAATAATAAATTTTCTTTGTGCAAAAATAGGTCCGTCGTCAGCCCCTTTACCCATTTTAAAAAAAGTTGCGGCCCCTTCTTTTTCTTTTAAAATCATCCAAGCCATAGGAGCTCTACCCCTACCTCTAGGAAGGTATGTTGGATGGAAGCCAATACAACACTTTTTAGGCAAGTTTAAAATATCATCTTTAACCAATTGTGAAAAACCGACTGCAAAGATTATATCGGAATCATTTTTTTTAATCCACTCATAATTTTCTTGATCGTTAATACGCTTAAAGTATTTAAACGGGATTGAATGTTTTTCTGCTACTGGCTTTAAATCAGTGTATCCTGAAATAGAGTTATCACTTTTATTCTCTTGACCAAGAACCCCTACCACATTCATTTCATGCCTTATAAGAGCTCTTAAAGTATACTCGGTGCTTTTAACTGCACCTAACACAATTATATTTAGCATAACTATTTTTTATTATTTGGTTTTTTCACGAACTTTTCTTCCCCTAAAAGAACGATAGCAATTGTTTTAAATAATATTTTCAGATCTAAAATTAATTTTAGATTGTTAACATACTCTACGTCATAAGCCCACCTTTCCTCCCATTCTATGTGTATATTCCCATTTACTTGAGCCAAGCCAGTCATTCCTGGTCTAACATCAAATCTTACTTTACTATTTTCATCCATCTTTCCAAGTAGCGATTTAAGACAAGGCCGTGGACCTATTAATGATAAGTCTCCTCTTAGCACATTTAACAACTGAGGTAATTCATCTATTTTCAACCTACGAAGTATTTTACCTATCCTTGTAACCTCAGGGCTGTCAGCAAAAACCTGTACATTGGTTTGACGTTCCTTATCTAACATCGTTCTAAACTTATATAAATAAAATGTATTGCCATCTTTACCAACCCTTTCACTTAAATAAAAAATTGGACCACTAGAGTCTAATTTTATCATTAGGGCTATAATTATAAAAAACGGGAGTAGCAATATTACTAACAAAAGAGAAGCTATAATATCAAAAAATAGCTTAAAAAAACGCTTATACATTATTAATTTATTATTTTCTACTAATATCTAATATTAAATCTTTCACGTTAAACTTAACGTCATAGCCTAATTCATTTAACTTCTTTGTCCCTATACAGGATGAAATAATAGATTGACTATTGTCGCCCCACTCGACCTTTGCCTTTTTACCAATAACTTCTTCTGTTGTATGTACGTAATCTTTCATAGATAGATTATCCCCTCCTAAATTTAGGGCTTGTGGCAAAATACTTCTTTCGTTATGATTTATGAAAAACACGATTGCATCTACCACATCTTGAATGTGAATAAGATTCGTATTGTTATTAGGATTCGCTATTGTAAAAGGTTCTTCAACATTTATCTTATCGATTATTTTACCGAAAAAACCGAGTTGTTTTTTATTCTCAGGATTTAAAATACGGGCAGCCCTTAGGTTTATTACACTTGATTGAACAGCATATTCCTTTACTTGCTCCACAAACCTTTCGATAATTAATTTTTGAAAAGCATAGGTGGTTGCATTACTGGTTTTAAATGTTTCTGATTTTTGTACATCTTCTTGTTGAGGATATACCGATTGTGAGGATAAATTGAGTACAAACGGAATTTTTGCTTTAGTTACTTTATTAAACCAGTATTGCACAAAGCTTATGGCTTCAAACTTTTTAACATCTTCTTCATATGCCAAGGCACTTACCAAATTGATAAATACATCAGATTGGGTCAAGTATTCAGTAGCATTGGTATCGGTTTCTACTACAACTTCAACATTTTTAAGATGCTGAAATTTTTCAATGTATTTAGTATGAGATGTTTCTCTACAAATAAGGAATATTTTTTCAAATTTATCCTGATGTCTTTTAATAAAGTACTGTCCTACTTCACTTCCAGCACCTAATACGGTTAAGACTTTCTTTTTAGCATGAGTTACTTGCCTAGGGATAGTAGTACAAGCCACTTGACGTACACCTACTTTATTCATGGCGTAGCTACTCAGCTTAGGTTTTTCCATAATCAACGCATCACGCACCAAATAGTCTACTTCATTAAAGCCAAGTAAGGCCCGGTTACCGGTAATTCCGGTAAAACGCATGTTCATTTCAAAAAAGAACAATCCATTTGGGGTAACTCTTCCTTGTATGTTCACTGGTCCTTTTACGTTATGGTTTTCTAAAATTGGAACAAATTTTAAAATCTCCTGTGTATATTCAAATTCATCTGGATTGATAGGATCTACAAACACAGGAACCCCATTTTTAAGCGCATTTTTCGAAATAAAAATTCCTGAAAACTTAGCCTCTTTATTGAATACTAATTGAATTGAAATTTCAGAAAGCTGTAAAAACTTTCCTTTTTTTACGGCATCATAAATTTTTTGATAGTTTTTATCTGTTTTTTCGGGAAATAAATAAGGCTGAATGATATCTTCTTCTTTTAAACCGTCCAGTTCTTCTACTTTATTGATGATGGATATTCCTTGAGAGGCCGACCCCCCAGAAGGCTTTACAATTGCAGGGAAAATTGACTCATCCGGGGCTTTTAAAAATTCTTTAACGGAAATTGTAGGAACAATTTTACAGCCTAAGGGAGCAAAAAAATCGTACCAGTCTTGTTTATCCCTACTTATCGTAATGATGTTGGGTTCCGAAACAATGATTGCTATTCCATTGTCCTTAAACTTTTGCTCTTCCTTGGCAAATAGCACCAATTCATGATCATGACCTGGTATAATCACATCAACATTATGAGTTATACAAAGTTGCAAAATATGATCTGTATAACCTTCAGAATATAAACCGGGCACTACAAAAAACCGATCGCAAAAGCTGTGCGCGTAGACATTTGGATTGCCATCACAACCAATTATAGTAAACTCGCGCTTTAAATTTAGTGAGTCGATTGCAGATTGTCCTACTCCTGAACCTACACATGTAACCAATACTGTTTTCATAGTTTATTTTTATTCAATTAACCGATTTATGGTTTCTTCTTTAAAATCATCATAAATACCCAAATCCTCATTAACCCCTAAAGACTTATCTTTTAAAAAAGCATCAAAATCTTGTATACTTTTTAGGTAATAAAATCCTTTTTGAAGTATCCCTCCTTCATCTTTAATATCTAATCCTCCCATGTCAAGACGCGCCACCTTTTTCCCTGCACATAGTGCTTCAAAAAGAACAGAAGAATTTTCACCTACAATATGTTGATAAAGGTTAACAATGATAGCCGAATCGATTTGATTAGGTTCTATTTGAATATTAGGGGTACTCTGTATAGTTTTTAATTGTTTTTGTTGATAAGCTTCTTGAGGATGCAACCGGATATAAAAAGTCCTATCAGGATGTTTTTGTGCAAAGGTACAAACTAAATCAAACAACATGAAGGTACATCCTGGAGATGATATTATTAGAATATCATGAGTATTTTCTTTAAATTTATTAGCCACTTCCTTGGTTTCTTTTTTATAAGCCCAACCAATATTTACGATTTTATCTAGGGGTATATAAAACTGTGGGGTCTTCCATTTTTCACCAAAAGCAAGAAAGTAGTCTGGATCAATTATAGGGTGATATTGTCCGGTGTACAGAATCGTATCGGCCATGGTAACTCCATGCTGAAACTCGTATGTTTTTGCGTTGACTTTACGGCTTGCAACGATCTGACTAGAAAAAGCACTCCTATTGACTACAAAAGTATTTTTCACCTTTAGTTTTTTTAAAAGTTGTTTATGAAAAGCGTAACTAAGGTAAAAATCCCCTAAACTTATAATGCTAACTATTAAAAAGCTTTTGGGCAATTGAAAAATAGGCTGTGCTTTTTTGTAAACTTTTTTTACTCTTTTACCATAAGCTAGCGCAAACAAAGGAAATAACAGGATACTCACCGCTCTTGCTGTAAGGTCAATAAAATCAGTTTCCACAAGGTTTTGCTGATGAGCCCTAGGCTCTAATTGCTTACCTAAAGCGGTTTTCTGAAAAATCAAGACATCGTATTTAATATTGGAGTATTTAATTACAGGGTCTGTAAACTTATCTAAATAAATCCCGTCTAACTTAGCTAAGCGAGGAAAGGCGTAGACTACATTTTTATATGTCTTATTTCCTATAAAAAGTTTTGAAATTTTGTAAAAAGAAGTTACATAGCGTCGGAGTAAAAAAAACGGCTTCACAGATTTTGAATTTGATTTATTATTAAAACCTGTTGTTTTTTTAAAATATTTGGTTCTAGTTTTAAAACGTAAAATACGCCATATAGGAACTCCTAAAACAGATTCTTTACTTAGGTTAAGTTCCTGTTCTTTTTTTGCTATTTCCTTTACTTTTGAAGAATATCCTGACATATACCAATTGGCTGTAGTTTTAAATAGGTATTATTTTTTGTATATTTATCCTATGGAATTAGTAAAAATCAAATCAGAATTACTAAAACTCCCTTTATCCGACAGGCAACGTCTTATAACGGAGGTTCTATTAAAAGACAATGAACAACACCAAACCTGTGGCAGTCAACATTCACGTAGAGAACTACTAAACAACAGACAAGGTTCTTGCCCACATTGCGGGCACAATAAATATGTAAAATTTGGTTTCAAGAGTAAATCACAACGTTACAAATGCAAATCTTGCGAGAGGAGTTTTACCGAGTACACTGGTACTTGGATGGCTGGGATTCATTCTAAGCAAAAGTTAGATGGTTATTTAAACATAATGATGCAAGAAAAAAGCTTGGATAAAATCAAAGTTGCTCTATCTATGAATAAAAAGACGGCTTTTGATTGGCGACATAAAGTATTAGCATCTTTATCGGACAGTGATAAAGATTACTTTACAGGCATTACAGAGAGTGACGAAACGTTCTTTTTGAATTCTGAGAAAGGAAGGAAAGTGACTAATCGAGACCCTCGAAAACGTGGTGGGACATCTAAGACCAGAGGAGTAAATAGTGATCAGGTTGCTGTTATAGTGACACAAGACAGAAAGGGAGCTTTAGATCTTACCGTAGCAACAATGGGCAGGCTAAAGAAAATAGATATTAAGAACGCTATTGGTAGCAGAATAAAGCCAAACCAAACGGTTCTATGTAGCGATGCACATGTAAGTTATAAAGGCTTTGCAAAAGACAACAAAATAGAACACCATAAATTAAAAGGGGTAATTAAACAACGTATAAAAAATGGAGTGTATCATATACAGCATGTCAATTCAACTCATAATAAAGTAAAGAAATGGATCGATAATACCTTTTGGGGCGTGTCCACAAAATATTTACAACAATACTTGAACTGGTATCGCATAAAAGAAAAAATAAAAAACAGAAATGATAAGTTAAATGCATTTACTCAAAAAGTTTCAGAAAATTGTTTGGCTTATCAAAAATACAAGACTATCGACTCTTGCTATAAAAACTTATTATCAACACTTAATTAAACTACAGCCATTAAATAATCTAACTTTTTCAAAATCAGTTCTTCTCTTTACCCATGCGAAATATTATCTGACAATTCGTTTTCATCGTCCGATTGATAAGGGAAATGTTTTTTGAGTTGTTCGCCGGCTTCAAGGATTCCCTGAACCAATCCTTCTTTGAACTTTCCTTCTTTGAAATTAGATATAACATGGTCTTTAGTGCTTTCCCAGAAATTGTTTTCCACGACATCATTGATGCCTTTATCGCCTACTATGACAAATTGGTGGTCATCAATAGCAAGATACATCAGGACACCATTTTGCAGTTCCGTGTTGTGCATATTCAATTCCTGGAAAACTTCCAGGGCTCGGTCAAAAGCATCATCTTCCGGACATTGATTTTCGATGTGCAATCTAATTTCTCCGGAAGTGTTCAATTCCGCTTCTTTGATCGCTTTTACGACTTCTTCCTGCTCTTCTTTATTTAAAAAATCAGTGGCTTGACTCATAATTAGGTTATTTTAAAATTCTACTTCCGGAGCTTTTTCGGCACCTTCATCTGACTGATAGCGCGTCATCGGTTCAAAACCGAACCACGACGCAAAAATACTGTTTGGGAATTTTTTAATATGCGTATTATATTGGCCTACTTGCTTATTGTATCGGTTACGGGCTACGTTGATGCGGTTTTCCGTGCCTTCTAACTGCGCTTGAAGGTTCATAAAATTCTTATTGGCCTGAAGTTTCGGATAGCGTTCTACGCTGACCAGTAATCGGGAGAGCGACGAACTCAAGCCGGATTGAGCTTTACCAAAGGATTGTAATTGGCTGGAATTTAAATTGCCGGCGTCAACGTTCACAGAAGTCGCTTTTGATCGAGCTTCGATAACATCGGTTAAGGTTCCGCGTTCAAAATCGGCGGCACCTTTTACAGTGTTGACCAGATTACCTACGAGATCGGTTCTTCGCTGATACGCACTTTCCACATTGCTCCATTTGGTCTTGGCATCTTCCTGAAGCGTAACGGCAGTGTTATTGAAGCCTTTCATTGAAGAATAAACGATCAGGATCAATATCCCAACGATCGCTACCGGAATAATCCATTTCAAATGTTTTTTCATCGATTTAAATTTTTAACAAAAGTAAGCAAAGCGAATGATTTTTAGCAAGTATTAGATATAAGTGATCTTAACATGAAATATCAATTTCGTAAATTCTAAAAAGGTCATTGGTTACATGAGTTTAATTACTATAAAAAAATCATCTATTCAACGATATTTTGATTGATCGGTAAATTGTAATTGGTTGAGATGAATTGATCTTCTAAACTGTAAATTAATTCTGTCAGTAAGAACCCCTAAATACATCTGATAAATATTACTAATTTTGAATTTTCTTAGTAAAGCATTTTTCATTCATGACATCACAAGAGATACGCCGGCAATTCATAGAATTTTTTAAGGAAAAACAGCACCATCATGTGGCTTCTGCGCCTATGGTGCTTAAAAATGATCCCACGTTGATGTTTACTAATGCCGGTATGAACCAATTCAAATCCTACTTTCTGGGCAATGAAAAACCTCAATATCGCCGCGTGGCTGATGCCCAAAAATGTCTTCGCGTAAGCGGCAAACACAACGACCTGGAGGAAGTTGGTAAAGACGGTTATCATCATACCATGTTCGAGATGCTGGGCAACTGGAGCTTTGGCGATTATTTTAAAAAAGAAGCTATAGAATGGGCGTGGGAATTCCTGACCGATACTTTAGCAATAGATAAGGACCGTCTGTATGCAACGGTGTTTGAAGGCGATAAGGACCAAAGTTTATCATTCGATCAGGAAGCCTATAATATTTGGAAAGATATCTTGCCGGAGGAACAGATCGTCTTAGGTGATAAAACGGATAATTTCTGGGAAATGGGCGCGCAAGGTCCGTGCGGTCCGGCATCAGAAATTCATATCGACCTTAGAAAAGATGCAGATCGACAGGCAAAATCAGGTAAAGAATTAGTCAATCAAGATCATGAAGAAGTCATCGAGATATGGAATTTAGTATTTATCCAATTTAACCGTAAAGCCGATAGCTCTCTGGAAGAATTGCCGGAAAAACATATCGACACCGGAATGGGATTTGAACGATTGACGCGGGTTTTACAGAAAAAGACCTCTAATTATGATACCGATATCTTTACGCCGATCATCCATCAAATAGAAACTATTACCCAAACCCAATACCAGGATAACAAAAAAACTGCGGTTGCTATTTGCGTCATCGCCGATCATTTACGTGCAGTGACTTTTGCCATAGCGGATGGTCAATTGCCTTCCAATAATGGCGCCGGTTATGTGATCCGCCGTATTTTACGCAGGGCGATTCGGTATGGTTTTACTTTTCTCGCTACAAAAAGTGCATTTATTTATCGTTTGGTTGATACTTTGGTCGATCAAATGGGCGAATTTTATCCGGAGTTAGGTCAACAGCAAGGTCTTTGTAAAAATGTCATCCGCGAAGAAGAAGAGTCCTTTTTAAGAACCTTAGATCAGGGTTTGATCTTACTGGATGATCTCCTTGGTAAAACCAAAGGCAAAGAATTATCCGGCGAAAAAGCCTTTGAATTGTATGATACTTACGGTTTTCCGATCGATCTCACCGCATTGATCGCTCAGGAGAAAGGCTATTCATTAGATCAAAAAGGCTTTAAAGCAGCTTTGCAACGCCAGAAAGATCGATCAAAAGTTGATGCCGCTACGGATACAGATGATTGGCAAGTTTTAAGGGATAACGATGTGCAAGAATTCATTGGCTATGACCAACTGGAAACGGATATTGTCATAACTAGTTACAGAAGAATCCATCGAAAGAAAAAAACGCAATATCAGCTGGTTTTCAACAAAACTCCATACTATCCAAAAGGCGGTGGTCAAGTCGGCGATCGCGGATTTCTACAGGATCCAAAAGGCAATCGTATATTGATCAAAGATACGATCAGGGAAAACAATCAAATTCTCCATATCGCTGATGAACTTCCTGAAAATATGAAAGATGAATTGAAAGCCACCGTCGATTTAAAACATCGCGATCAGGCGGCTAAAAATCACACGGCTACGCATTTGTTACATCAAGCTTTGCGGGAAATCCTGGGAAAACATGTAGAGCAAAAAGGTTCGCTGGTTCACCCGGATTACCTCCGATTTGATTTTTCGCACTTTTCAAAAGTCGATACCGAACAATTACAAGAAGTAGAAGATTTTGTCAATGCACGTATTCAAGACCAACTCGAACGAGATGAAAGAAGACATATTCCTTACCAAAAAGCCATCGATGAAGGAGCGATCGCTTTGTTTGGCGAGAAATATGGCGATGCTGTGCGGATGATCGCTTTTGGCAATTCAAAGGAACTTTGTGGCGGTACCCATGTGAACAATACCGCTTCCCTCCGATTATTTACGATCACAGAAGAAACATCAGTAGCTTCAGGAATTCGCCGAATAGAAGCTTTAACCGATGAACAAGCGATCGACCATTTAAAAGGAAAAGCAGCAAAGTTCGATGAGGTTTCAGCGCAATTGCAAAACCCAAAAGATGCAATCAAAGCTGTAGAAAAGCTTCAAGATCAGCAGAAAAAGCTCAGCAAAGAAGTAGAAAAGCTCAAAAAAGAACAGGTTTTACGGATCAAGCAACAATTAAAAGAGCAAGTTGAAGCAATAAACGGCAAAAAAGTTTTGATAGCTCAGGTAGATATGGATGCAGGAAGTATGAAAGAGATCAGTTTTCAATTAGGCGGCGAGATCGATGATCTGATCATCCTACTGGGAAGCCAGCATCAGGGAAAAGCCTTACTGAGCTGTTATGTCGCTAAAAACTTAACGGATCAACTTCGAGCCGGAAATATCATTAAACAGCTTTCCAAACATATTCAAGGTGGCGGCGGGGGACAAGATTTCTTTGCCACGGCTGGCGGAAAAAATCCGGATGGCATTCAGGATGCTTTAGAGAAAGTGAGAGAAATAATTGAAAATTTTGAATTTTGAATTTTGAATTTTGGATTTTGGATTTTTGAATGATACGAATATTAGTTGATCTATTGATCGTTAACAGAAAAGGTTAAGTTTGTTATCTTGGATCATGCAATATTTCCATCATAGCGGGTTCTAATGGTGATGGAAAAACGACAGCTTCGTTTACTATATTACCTGAGATATTCATTGCCAAGAATTTATCAATGCTGATGAAATTGCTAGAGGTATTTCCCCATTCCGAATCGATCAAGTTGCTTTTTTAAGCCGTAAGAATTAAGCTTAATAAGATAAATACTTTGCTTTCTGATAATAAAAGTTTTGCTTTTGAAACCAAAACAAGATGCTGATCATCTTTTCTTTTGATAATAACTTCAGAAACTTCATCAATACTTTATCTAACCAATATTTAAGATGCGCTCTAAATTTTGTATAGTTCAGTATAACTATACGCTAAATATAAGTAAAAAGTATTATTTATGTACGGGTAAAATTATTAAGATTTAATTTTTTCATATGTTAACCAATTATAAACGATCGGTATAAGATACAAGCTCATAAAAGTACCAACTACTAAACCACCTATGACCGATAAAGCCAGTGATTTTTGAAGATCGGCTCCTAAACCATCAATGATCAGAAACGGCACCAATGCTAAAATGGTAGTTAAAGACGTCATAATGATCGGTTTGAGACGCATTCTACTTCCTTGTTTAATGGCTTCTTTTTTAGCAACACCATTTCTCAATAATTGATTCATCGTATGAATCTTTAAAATACTATCGTTTATGACGATACCGCTCATGACCACAATGCCAATTCCTGCCATAATATTTATCGTACTCCCAAAAATATAAAGCAAAAGCAAAGCACCGCCAATATCGATAGGTATTTCAATAAGGATGATAAGCGGTTGTTTGAGCGAGTTAAATTGAGCAGCCATGATCAAATAAAGCAAGAGTAAAGAAATACTGATCACTAATAGAATCTCTTTGATAACAGCTGATTTGTTAAAATATTCGCCATCAAATTTTACGCTTAACAAGTCGTTGTTGGTGAAGTTAGTTTGAGTCTTTTCTATTTCAGCTTTGTAATTGATATTATTTTGAGCCGGATAAAAAGGTAAATATTCCCCAGCATTATCGGCATGAATAACCTTATACTGATTTTTTTGTGTTAAGGTGATCAACTGTTTGACCGGAATCATCAAACCATCAGCATTTGTGATAAATCGATCATTAATAAGTTGTTGAACTTGCTGATCACTAGAACCTACTCTAACCGGTATTTGTCTTCTGGTATTTTTTAAAGTGGTAATAATATTGCGGTCAAGAATAGATCTGATCGTTTGTATCAACTGGTCATAACTGATCTTATATTGTAATAACCTTTCATTTAATATATTAACGTTAAGCACTTTTTGCGTTGGTATTTCTTGATTATCAAATGAAATGGATTTTTTAATAGCTGCCGTTTGAGATGGTGATGGAATTTCAATTTGATCATTGGCTACAACCTTAGCCATGAATTCCGGTTCATCTGATTGAAATATATATTGAAAGATATTTTCTGCCGCTGTAAACTTGTAGGTAGCTTCTTGATATTGAGCTAATTTAGTAGTAATCTTTTGTTTAGCATTGATCAATTTCTCCGGGCTTTCTGCTTTGATATAAATACGAGCTGTTTCAAAACTCTGCACCGGATCATCATTTAAGAGAAAGTCCTGCCTTCCTGCTTCAATGACATATTTCTCTAAATTTTGCTCGTTTTTTAATAGATCAACACAGCGTTCCTGATTGGCTTGAACATTGATATTATCATTCCAATCTATCGCTAATACCGCTTCTTCTTGTTTGATCTGTGGTAAATTACTTACCGGTAATTTTAAACTTAAAAAAATACCCATCCCTAAAAATAGAAGGGCTAAAAAAACAGTGTAATATTTTTGATCCACAAAAAGCCGATAGCCTTTTTCATATAGCTGATCTAACCACAAACGCGTTGGGAAATGCTCCTTTTGCTGCGAACTTTTCTTCATTTGATAATAGATCAACGGAATTAAAATAACAGCAGAAAGCAAGGATGCCATCAAGCCAATAGCTACAGCCACCGCCTGATCATAGAATAATGCACCGGTGATGCCACTGATAAAGACCAATGGGAAAAACACCGCACAAGTGGTAAATACCGAACTCAACAATGGCGTTATGATCTCTTCTGATCCTTTTGCACAAGCCTGAAGTAAAGTATCACCTGCCATGAGCTTTTGCGTAATATTATCGATAACAATGATGGCATTATCAATCATCATGCCTACGCCTAATATCAAGCCGGAAAGTGAAATGATATTAATGGTCAAACCCAAGATATACATCAATAATACACTAATGATCAGCGAAGTAGGAATGCTAATGCCGATAATAAAAGGTAGCCGGCGGTCTTTGATGAATAGGAACATGATGATAATGGCCAATAAACTACTGATGATCAAACTAGAACGCAAATTATTTATCGATACTTGTAAAAGTTGACCTTGATCTTGATGTTTTTTGAAAACTAGCTCAGGATAAGTTTCTTGAAGTTGATCAACGAGCCGATCTAATCGATCTTTAAGCTGATATAGACTGGCATCCGCTTGTTTGATAATGGCTAATTCTATCGCTTTTTTATCATTATAAGTTGTGCTTCCCTGCATTTGTTCCGGTACTAAATTTACCCTGGCTAAGTCTTCTAGCTGATACAACTGACCATTAATGTTCAGGTTAATGGCTTTAATATCAGCTGCATTTTGAAGTGGCGCATCAAATTCAAAATTGTATTGATAGATGCCATCTTGAACAATGAGGTTAGAAAGATTGATATTGTTCTGTTGAATAGCATTGATCAATTGTTCCTGATCGATCCCTAAGGCTTGAATTTTATTTTGCTTAGGGGTTACTTTTACTTCCGGGAATAAATGACCGCTCATATCTGCCAGGGCAATTTCCGGGAGCTGTTCTATTTTTCTCTTGATCACGCTTTGGGTGAAATCTGAAAGCTCTAAAAAATCGGATGAAGTGGAATTGCCTTTATTAAAAATACTCAAACGCAAGACCGGAATATCAGTAGCAGAAGCTTTGATCGCACGAGGTCTTTTGAGATCTCTCGGCATTCGGTTCATCGCTGCATCTACCATTTCGTTTGCTTCTATAAAGGCATAATCAGTATCTGTTCCGTAACTAAAATCAAGCTGTATAACCGCAAAGCCGTCGCTTGTTCTAGAATGAATATCTTTAAGCTGATTAACTTGCAATAGTTGATTTCTAAGCGGCCGAATCACATTGGTTTCCAGTTGACGCGCATTCGTATTCGGATAATCTACTTGTACGGTGATCTTAGGAACCGGAATGTCCGGCATCAGGGAAGTGTTGATATTAAAAGAGGCCGCAATACCTAAAATGACCAAGGCTAAACTTATGGTAAATACCGCTATTGGACGTTTGAGGAGATAGTTTAGCATAAATTAAAAGCGAGATTAGTCTTCTTGTTTGATCAAAGTGGGATTGACACGTGCATCATGTGCCAGATTCATATTGTTTGAGATGATAATGGTGTCTTTGATGCTCAAACCTTTTTTAATAGCATAAAAATTGCTGTTCTCAGCTTTTATATCTACATAATTCCATTTTGCCAGTGAATCCTGAACCGTAAAAACCACATCTCGATTAGATCGTTTGACCAGTGCCGTTTTAGGTATTTTCACCACGCTATCTAACTTTCTTTGAACGCTCACTTTTACGTTCATACCATCGTAAATAGATCGATCCGGATTTGATAAATGCGCTTTGATACGTATCAGTCCATTCTCGTCTACAAACGGGTTGATCTCTGTGATCTTTGCTGAATACTGATCATCTTCATTTGCAAAAGAAGCTACTTTAACTTGTTGATCTATTTGAACAAATGGAAGCTGCGGTTCCAGAATATTGAAAACCGCATCTAATTGATCCTGACTGATTAGAATACACAAATTATCAGCTGCAGATATATAATTGCCTTCCTTGGTCGTTAAATTAGCAATTACGCCTTTAAATGGAGCGATGATCTTGCTTTGCCGAACAGCGATCTTTGCGCTTTCTAAATTTGCTTTAGCTTGCCTAATGCCAGATTTTAAGGTAATATTTTTCAGCACTGCCGGTTTGATGGTAGAATCCGGTTGATCTAAAACGCCATAAGAAGCTTTTAGGTCAATGAGTTCATTTTCAGCTTCTGCCACGGCTACTTTGGCTTGTTGAAGTTGGTTTTTCTCATTGCTAATATCCTGGTGAGCGATAAGTTGGCCTTTATTGACAACTTGCCCATTCTTTACTAATATTTTTTCTATGATATCTCCTTTTCTAAACCGTAGCTCGCTTCTGTAAGTAGCTTCAATAAAGCCATTGGCAACGATCTCCTGATGAAAAACTGAATCCTGGATGGTTTGTGTATTTACGCTAAGCTTTTTGCTTTCAGTATTTGTTTTTGCCTTTTTATCTTGCGTTTTATCTGATTGATTAACGCATGAGCAGCAAATCAATATAAAGATTAACAGGTATTTCATTATTAATAATTACAATTTACTAAGCTAAAAAATTAGGGGGAAACACCTTCAATTTATTGATAGATTTTGATGATTGTATTATTTAATTTTTGACAAGATCTTCTTGTAGTTATAAATAGTTATCTCATTAATTGTTAATTCTTGTGCCATAGGATTAATTAAAATTGGCATTTTTAGATTGGTCTTAGAATTTGTAAGATCATAATATACAATGAGGTTTGAATTTTTATTTATTGGTAAGTTGAATTCAATTTCTCTTTTAGAATTCCCTTTTAGTATTAATTTTATAGGTTGTTCAGAAGTATATTGATTCAAAAATTTTACAATTACATCATTACAAGCATGGCAGCTATTAGTATTTAGCAAAAAATAATATTGATCATTTGATAATTCTTCTCCTGAATGTTTTTCAATATAGTTAGTTATATTTTTATCTAAACTATTGTCAGTACCATTACAACTAATAAGAGCAAAACAAATTAAAGCATAAATAAACTTATTGATTTTCATTTTTTTGTAATTTGAAAAGGTCAAACGTCAAGACATTTTCTTCTTGGTTCTCATTAAACGGATTATACTTAGAGATCCATAAGCCTTTATCAGTTACAAAAAATTCGGATGTAAAATATATTCCTCCTTTAAATCTTCGCTCAGTAATGATATTGAATTGATCATCTAAAACCAATATTGAAAAGGGTTTCAACCCAAAAGGGTTATCCACGGACCTAAACTTTTCAACAGAAATGGGAAGGGTTGCGAACATATAATACAGATCTTTGTACTGGTTGTAAACTATTTTCTCGAATGACGGTGTTGTGTAGTAATGCTTAAACTTTTTTTCAATAGGCATTGAACATGAGATAGGTTTCAATTTAGAATAATATTTGTTTTTTTATAAAAACAGAATCGACCACTTTTTCTTTATCAAGGTCATAAGTGTATATCATTGGCTTGACAGGAAAAAAATATATCAGTTTATTTCTTCGTTGATTAAAAGAATAGCTTATTCTTAACCTACCCATTCCCCAGCAATGATCATAATAAAAATGTGGATAACTAAGGTTTACCTCCTTATGTTCTTTTGTCCTAAGGTCATACTTAAGCAACTGGGATGAATCAAAGAAGTCATCTGTACCCAAATCGCCAATTAATGAACCTGTTTTTGCGTATATAGAATTCTTATAGCGAAATGGCGCAAAATGATTTTGACCATTTATAAAAAACATATCAGTGCCTTTCAAACTTTTTTCAGAATCATTATTTAGCTTGGGTTTGACATGTTGTATGACCGAGTCTTTTAATGTTTCATAAATATGACCTACCGTACCTATGAAATAATGTTCTTTATCAATGGGCATGAATGCAGCTTGTTCAAATCTCTCTATACCATTTGGTCCGGTATAACTGAATTTTATTTTTTTTACTCTTTTTTTACTTTTCCAGTCATAAACTATAACTGAGTTTTCAAATCTACTTTTTCTAAATAATAAGCTACTGTCCTTTGTCTTAATGAAATTATCTAAATAAGATTTTCCGTATTCATCTACTGCCAAATTTAAATTTACGGAATCCGCTTTTGCTAGTTCATGATCATAATTAGTGATATCATTTGATCGAAAATCACAGCTTATGAAAACTAAGGTAATTAATATGTATAGTACGTTTTTCATAAAAAAAATGTGAATATACCTTTTGTTGATATATTCACATGTTTAAAACTTTTAAATGTTTTAACCTTCTACAATAATTGGTTCAAGTTCAACGACATAACAATCTGAACCACCTTTTGCACACCATCCATCAAATTCGTAGTGACCTGTATAGTCTCTATTCATTGATATTTCTAATTCTTGCGCATTTGAGTCACTAAAACTCAACCCAATAGCCATCATCCCAACTGCTAAACTTAAACTCATTACTTTGTTCTTAAACGTTTTCATAGTATAATTATTTTATGATTATGAACCAAAACTAAGGAGCTTAAGTTTTTTTTATTAAATTTATGTTAATATTTTAAGTTGAATTTTGCATAATTTAAAGTATTCTCATCAAAATCTGCTTTAAGCGGGTTATTGAGAGAAATATATAATCCATCTTTTGCCACAAAGAAGTCATGGACTAAAAAGTTAGGTGATTTGAGTTCTTGTTGAGCTATAGGCTGAAATTCTTGATCAAATACTTGTAAAATGTAATCAGATTTGTAAAGTGGTTTTTTGCGGTCAAATTTGATTTTATTTGCATCTTTGTCTGATAAAGGTTTTTTTATAAATCTGTAATATACATCTCTATAATCATCATATACAAAATATTTGAATACCGGATTTGTCATGTAATGAACTCTAGATCTTGTTGGATCATCTACATTTTCGCAATTAATAGGTTTTGGTTCAAAGCTATATTCTAAGTTTATAACTTCTTTTAGCTTATTTGTTTTATAACTGAAAACAAAAATATTAGGATTAGCGGTAAAACTAAAGACTAAATAATCATCCTTGTTATTAAAGGTATAAGAAAAATCAGCTTGATTCATCTGCCAGCAATTATCTAAATAAGTACTAGGAAAGTGAATATCATATTGCATTTTCTCCTTTGTGGCTAGATCAAAGCTCATCAATAAATCAGCTTGATAATATCTATTCGAGGTCATCTTTTCAAAATCTGTTTTACCAAAGAAGATTTTATTTGAATCAACATATGGCATACCTCCATTAGATATTTTCAAAGGATACCAAATTTCATCATAATCTCCTTTTATATCGTAAATAGATTGTTTTTGTTTTTCATCATCAACTAAAACTACTTGTGTATCATTAAATAAATATATAGAATCTTTATTTTTATAAAAAAAACCTTGGATATTACCTACTCCTTGTGGTCCATTGCTTTTGAAAGAAATGTTTTTAACATGGTTTTTGTCATTCAAACTAAAAAGGTCAATTGAATTAGTATTAGCATAATTTAGTTGTATTAGTGTATCGTCTTTTAATTGATTATTGTAGCTCATATAAGAACTACTTTTTGGATTTTCAATGATAATGGTATCGGTAATCTCTATATCATTATCAATTTTAAGACCTTTGTCCTTTTGGCAAGAAAATAGAATAAATATGTAAGTAAAAACTAGTATATATCTCATGTTATAAAATTAAAGCCTGTACGATCAATGATACAGGCTTTATTTACGATTATTATAAAAATTAATATTTCTGCAATTCTGGTGTGTCAGGTTTAGGAGGACCTATTATTATAACTTCAGGCAAACAGTTACCTCCAGGTTTTTTGCATATTTCAGATTCTGGTCCATCTAAGTCTCCCATCTTAGTATAGTCGCTACCTTCATCATCTTGTTGCGCATTAGTCCCACTAAAACTCAACCCAATAGCCATCATCCCAACGGCTAAACTTAAACGCATTACTTTGTTTTTATATTTATCAAATTTAAAATTATTTTATTAGCAGGATTCAAGTCACAAATGCAATTTATGGATTAAATAATATATTGTCCATTCTTTCCAATGGGGTTTCAAAGTTAAATCTTTTTCTTGGTCTGTTGTTAATTTTATCTTCAACCTCTTGTATTCT
>Ga0209923_1000116_pt1 | contig 18999 bp, 17 predicted proteins | sample SalPon1_A_H2O_MG_FD_185696 | JGI IMG/M metagenome (GOLD analysis project Ga0209923, IMG submission 185696) | Salt pond water microbial communities from South San Francisco under conditions of wetland restoration - Salt Pond MetaG R1_A_H2O_MG... | ecosystem: Environmental > Aquatic > Non-marine... | reverse complement strand
CTTAAAGACCAAATCCAGAACAAATTAGGATTGAAGCGGGAACTGAATTTAATACAAGCCTTTTGCTCAACGTATGCTATAAGAACTTCATGTCTGAGCGCTGCCCGAACGATCAGAAAAACATCAAGATGGAATTTTCTAATGATAACTTCACCGCATACGTTTATTCTTTTACAAAAGCTCAAGTTTCAGCGGGGTACTTGCTACCCTTCATGATCAGGCCATAATCTATAAATCCATTCCGCAACGAGATCCTACTATTTATGCTTTCTCAAAACAAAAGGTCCACCAGTTCATTGATCGTTTGGATGCGCTTGACCTGGATCTTGGTGGGTGAAGTGACCTTTTCAGTTTGTTGAGAGATGATGATGCTGTCAAAGCCCATTTTCTCCGCTTCGGCGATCCTCAGCTGAACGCGTTGCACAGGCCGGACCTCACCTGCCAGACCGATCTCAGCGGCCAGGCATGTTTTTCTATCGATGGGAACGTTCTCAGAAGAGGATAATATGGATGCGACGACTGCCAGGTCCAGCGCCGGGTCGTCAACATGGATACCGCCAGTGATGTTCAGGAACACATCTTTTGCGGCCAATTTGAAACCGGCTCTTTTCTCCAGTACGGCAAGTAACATGTTCAGCCGTTTTGTGCTGTAACCGGTCGTTGTGCGCTGTGGCGTTCCGTAGACTGCAGAGCTCACTAAGGCCTGGATCTCTATTAGTAAGGGCCGCATACCTTCCACACTTGCGGCAATGGCGGTACCGCTCAGGTTCACATCAACTTTTGACATCAATATGTCCGATGGGTTGCTTACGGGTCTTAGGCCGTTGACCTCCATTTCATAGATACCTAGCTCGTGAGTAGAACCGAATCGGTTTTTTTGAGCGCGCAATATTCGATAGGCATGGTTCCGGTCGCCTTCGAACTGTAATACGGCATCCACCATATGTTCCAGCACTTTTGGTCCGGCGATACTTCCTTGCTTATTAATATGACCAATGAGGATGACCGGTGTTTGTGCATGCTTGGCCAGATCGATCAATTCCGATGCGCATTCGCGGATCTGTGAGATACTTCCCGGTGAACTGTCTATTCGATCGGTGTGTAAGGTTTGAATAGAATCGATGATCAGCAAGTCAGGTTTTTCATTTTCCAGTTGATGCAGGATCTTCTGGGTATTCGTCGCGGCTAACAAATAAGTGGTGTCCTGTTTTCCCTCTATTCTATCGGCACGCAGCTTTATCTGCTGTAAACTTTCCTCACCGGAAATATAAAGCGTCTTCTTGTCTAGCTGCATGACCATTTGCAACATCAACGTACTTTTACCTATTCCTGGTTCACCACCCAATAATATCACTGATCCAGGGACGATACCGTTGCCCAGTACGCGGTCGAGCTCATTATCTCTGGTAGAGATACGGGTTTCTTCCTTTAGATCGATCTGGTTGATCTTTTGTGCGCTGTTCTTTGAAGAAGCACGGCTTATTCCCGGACTTCCGGGCGAGGATTTTTCTATCACTTCTTCGGCTATCGTGTTCCATTCGCCACAGGCATTGCATTTCCCCTGCCATTTAGGGTAGCTTGCTCCACAGTTTTGACAATAAAAAGCGATCTTTGTCTTAGCCATTAATATCCGAATAGTTCTTTGAGTTCTTCAGCTTTGTCCAGAACCTTATCTTTTGTAATATCTTCCACAGGCTCAAAACTATAAGCGGCGTTATAGTATTTTATGGCCTTTTTAGGCTTTCCTATTTTTTCATAGTACAAAGCACGATAATAATTACCCAGGATCTTATCCGGATGGTTCCGTTCAGCTATCTTGCTCAGGTCCTTCAGCGCATCCCATTTTTCTTTTTCCTTAATAGCCCGGGCGGCAAAAAGGATATCGTTCACTCTTACTGGAACTTCTAGCGCATATAGTTCTTCGATCCTTATATATTTTTGTTCCAGAAATCCTATGATGTCTTCTTTTTCTAAGAGCTTTTCCTTGTAATTTTTTTGTGTAATTGGTCGGTATGCGCTGAACATCGCTTCTACGGCCTTCGGTATGGAACGACTGACCATGGTGAAGTGAGTAGCCTGATCGATCTGTTCTGATGTGATCTCTACATTTTCATTTTCTATCTGCTTCAGATCTTGGCTCAGCGGTTTTGCCTTTTCAAGTACACCAGGAAAGTCCTGTTCAGCATAGCTTAAGTAGTAGAACAATTGCGACTTTTTTGTGGCCAATGTGTTTTCTATCCTCTCTGGCATTTTAGTGGACAGCAGTGGACTTAAGGATATGTAAGCATTGAACAAAAGGGTTTCCCTGAGCAAAAAGAAATTGATGAAGTTAGCAGACCGATTATGACCAACGGCCATTTTGAAGCCTGCGATCCTGTATTGCTTTTCCAGCATGGGAATGAGCTCAACCTCTATGAAATCAAAGAAATCAGCTCCTTTTCCCTGTGGCAGGAACCGCTTACTTCCTATTTGAAAATCATCGTTTCGCATACCTGACTGATTGATCCCTACAATAATGGCTTCCGGCACCTCATCCCAGTAGCTCAGGTAGTCCATGGTGCCAGCGATAGGCTCAAAAAGGTGATCTCCGTCAAAAACTACCACTAAAGGGTAGCTCTGGTCTTGATTGGAACTATAACTTCGCGGCAGTTGCAATTTGACCTCTCTTTTAGACTGTAGTACTTGTGAGGTGACGGTAAAATATTCCGTCTGTGCAAATCCAACAAAGGGAATCAGCATACAAAGTATCATCAATGGTCTTTTCATAATATTGGTTTTTAACGAGCTGAAAGTTACTAAAAAAATCACTTCTTCAACAAGGCCAGCATGATCGAGGAAATTCCTCCCAGCAAGATGATCAATGCTGTTTGCGATGCCCAAAGCACCCAACCAAAAGCTTCGCCTGACGATGAAGAGACGCCATAGAAAGCCAGTACGCCTCCTACGGCAATAGGATATAGACCGATGCCGCCGTTCGTGACGGATATGGAAAAACTACCTACGATGAACGCGATGAGGATGGCTTCTATTCCCAGGTCAGCTGTTTCAGGAAAAGCGAACTTGACGATATAGAACATGGCAAGATAAAGCACCCAGATCAGCAAACTATAGATTGCATAAAGACCTTTTTGTCTTAACTTTAAAATACTGGTTATTCCCGCGATCATTCCCTTTATAAAACTTCTTATTTTAATAGCAATCTTTGTTGAAGATCTTCTTAGTTTATGATAGATCAATACCGCCATGAGCATTAAAACCGATCCAATAATCAAAAGCAAACTCCAGGCAATGTCATATGCGCTAAACGTCTCTACAACTTTACCGGTTTGGGCGATTAGCCCAAAACCGGTAATGATCAGTAAAAAAAATAAATCGATAACCCTTTCTGAAACTACCGTTCCAAAGGCTTTATCAAACTTGATATCTTCATAAGTAGAGAGTGTAACGCCTCGCAGAATCTCGCCTGATCGCGGGATCCCGTAGTTGCTCAGATAGGCGAACATCACAGAAAAGAAGCTGATCGAGGTCCTGACCTTGCAACCTAAAGGTGCAAGTTGTAATTTCCATCTTATGGCTCGAATGTAATGCGACAAAAATCCTAAGCTCATAGATAAAATGATCCAGTAATAATCCGCTTTAAGGATGTTCTTCCATAATAACCGGCGTTCATCGGCCGTGGCGGTAGCTAATGATAACCAGACCAGAATTATTCCGAACAATAATGGCGCAAAGGTCTTGATGCGCTTTTTCAATATTTTCCTATCCATGGGCATATCAGTCCAGCAACCAGTTATCGATAAGTCTCACACCATTGACGAACGCTGCAATAAAAGCTCGGTGATCTTCGCCTTGTACCGCTTCGTTCACAGGGATCAGGTCTGTGATCGGCGCTATTTCAAAATATTCCAGCTCAACAGGAGAGTCGGCGAACAAGCTCTCGATATCCTGCTTTATCTTGGGTATCGATTGTTGATGAAAAAGCGACCTGGCTAGTTCAAGGGCTTTAGGAATGATCGCGGCTTGCTGTAATTGGTCAGCGTTGAGCCTTTTATTGCGAGAGCTCCTGGCCAATCCGCTTTCTTCGCGGCTGGTAGCACAGCCGATGACCTCTACCGGCTGACCGGTCTTCTTTACCAGTTGCTGTATCAATCTTAACTGCTGATAATCCTTTTCTCCAAAAAAAGCCTTATGCGGTTTTACGATATCAAAAAGATGTTTGATGACGGTCGCCACACCACCAAAATGGCCTTGCCGATATTGTCCTTCCATGTATTGGATGATGGAACCAAAGTCGTAATCTATCGTTTTTACAGCATCGCCATAAATAGCTTTAACACTTGGGGTGTAAACGATGGTATCGACATGAAGCCTGTTGATCATTTCAATATCCTGATCTACTTCCCGCGGATAGTTCTCCAGATCTGAAGCATCATTGAATTGCGTTGGATTGACGAATATGCTGATCACCACGATATCGCACTTTGCGCCGGCATCTGTGATCAGGTCGATATGGCCTTGATGTAAAGCACCCATCGTAGGCACTAAACCTATTGTCTTGCCTTTACCCTTTTGCTGTTTAATTTCCTGCTGAAGCTCATCGTTCGTGCTGTAAACCACTTTTTTCTCTATTAGGATCGGGCAAATATACTAAATTAATGATGTGGTAAATTGATGGTTGATGAGATGGAACAGAGCTACTTTTTCAGAGGTCAATCTTATTCAAGAAAGCACTCTTCTCAAAAATAGATCGTTCAATAGGATGAACCATGTTTGATTTTACTTTTTCTAATTAACAATGATCATTCATCTAATTAAAAAAAACCAACCAAAATTCTACTTTGGTTGGCTTTAATGAATTATCTAAAATACTAAAAGTTACAAAGTATACTTAGCAAAAAAGCTGATGTTCCGCCCCGGATTTGTCAGCCTGTTTCTGGTGCTAATGTCATAAGCAACTTGTTCACTTATTTTATGACGCTCGTCATATTTAAAAAAAAAGCCCAGGGTTTAACATCTGTTATTTAAAATCAGTTCAAATAAACTTTGTGAGGTCCAGAGCAAGCCCTATATTTGCAATCTATTTAAAACAAGTCTAAATTAATACAAATGTTCAAGAACAAAACGATCTTAAGTTTAACCGCAGCCGCAGGACTGCTTTTTGCCTGTAGTGATGATGATAACATCGCTACTGCATCTATTACTGTTCCTGATAATTATGAATTTTCCAGAGATGGTTCCAGCACGGTGAGCTTCTCCGGGCAAACCACCCGTATTTTAATGGGTGAGGAACTGATCAGTGCCATGATGGACAACTCAGAGACGGAAGCTTCACTTGTTGGAAAGTTCGCTCATCAGTCAGGTGATCAGGATTTTGCGAACCCTGAACTAAACGCTTCCGGAAAGAATCTAAGAAGTAAAACCGCTGCTTCCCTGGATTATTTCTCCGCTAACACCGTTGAAGCCAATGCCATCAAAAGTGATTTTGACAGCTGGATCGCCGGTCAGGTTAATGAGGTTTTCCCTAATTGGAATCAGGATGCGGCAGAAGGTCAAGCCGGACAAATCCAGGAAGCCGGCGGCGGTTCGGTGCGTTATGTGAACGCTAAAGGATTAGAATATGATCAGGCCGTCAACAAAAGTATGATCGGGGCTTTAATGGTCGATCAGATGCTCAACAATTATCTCAGTACATCGGTATTAGATGAAGCTGATAATGTTGAGAACAATGATAATGAAGTATTGGAAGCTGGTGAAAACTACACCACGATGGAGCATAAATGGGATGAGGCCTTTGGTTATCTCTACGGAACGGATGATGCCACAAATCCGCAGTTAGGGGCTGATAGCTTCCTGAACAAATATGTTGCCCGTGCTGAGAACGATGAAGATTTTTCAGGCATAGCCGGCAAAATTTATAACGCGTTCAAATTAGGTAGAGCAGCGATCGTCGCCGGCGATTATGATGAGCGCGATACACAAGCCAATGTCATCAGGGAGGAAATCTCAAAAATTATCGGAATTCGAGTGGTTTACTACCTACAGCAGGCAAAACCTCTGCTTGACAATGACAAGGGAGCGGCATTCCACGACCTTTCTGAAGCCTTTGGCTTTATCTATAGCCTTCAATTTACCAGAGAGCCCGGAACCGGCGAACCGTATTTCTCAAAGGAAGAAGTGGACACTTTTCTAGCGCAGCTTATGGCAGGAAACGGTTTCTGGGGTGTCACACCCGCAACGCTCGATCAAATGTCTGAAGATATCGTGGCAAGATTTGATTTTACACTTGATCAGGCAAAAGATTAATTTTTGTTTAAACTGAGTAAAGATAATAATACTTAATTTTGATTTTTAAAAATACGATGATGAAAAGATGGATTCCCCTTTTAATAACGATCCTATTTCTGCAGGCCTGTAGTGATTCTGATGATGATGCCGTGACTTCCTCAAGCGACGATTTTGACCGGAAGGCGATGCTGGAAAACTGGGCTGATAACAGGATCATTCCGGCTTATGAGGATTTGAACACCAAATTAGGCAGTATGGTGGAAGCAAAAGATGATTTTGTGAATAATCCGAACGAAGTCAATTTAGAAGCAGTTCGTATCGCCTGGCTCGATGCTTACAAAGTTTGGCAACATGTGGAAATGTTCAGCATAGGAAGAGCAGAACAGATCAATTATGCTTTTCAAATGAACGTTTATCCAACAAATGTGGATGATATCCAGAGCAACATTCAGACCCAAAACTACGATCTATCGAGCGTCAATAATCACGACGCCGTAGGTTTTCCGGCATTGGACTATATGCTTTATGGTGTAGGCAATTCTAAGGCGGACGTGATCAGTTATTATATCACGGATGCGAACCTGAACCTAAACTACCTTTCTGATCTGGTCGATCGGATGAAATCGTTGACCCAAAGCATAGTAGATGACTGGAAAAACGGTTATCGCGATGATTTTGTAAACAATACGGAAAATTCCGCTACAGGGTCGATCAATAAGTTGGTGAACGATTATATATTTTATTATGAAAAAGGATTACGCGCTAACAAAATAGGCATTCCCGCCGGGAACTTCTCCAATGAGCCATTTCCGGATAAAGTGGAAGCTTACTATCATGGAAGCGGGTCTAAGGTCTTGGCATTAGAAGGCCTGACGGCTGTTCAGGAATTCTTAAATGGTGTTGCTTATAATTCAACGAATGATGGAAGAGGTTTAGCCGACTACCTGGATGCGCTGGACATCAACGCGACCGAGGAAGCTTTGAGCACAGCCATCAACAATCAGTTTGATGATGCAAGAAATGCTATTCAGCCCCTGGATGATAGCTTTGCTGATCAGGTACAGAACAACAACAATATGATGTTTGAAGCCTATGACCAGTTGCAATTGGCCGTCGTCTTACTTAAGGTAGATATGCTTCAAGCTTTAGATATTAGTGTTGATTTTGTAGATGCTGATGGGGATTGATCCCATTAAATAATTCAAAAATTCAAAGGGATTTTCTAAGTGAAAATCCCTTTTTTTCACTTTATGCCGTATAAAATTTCCAGCTACTTTAAAAAAAGCACGCATTCAGCACCGCTGGCGGTCTTTCGTATAGGTTTCGGGTTGATGATGCTTATCAGTATCATTCGGTTTTGGTCTTATGGATGGATTGAGAAATTATATTTAAAACCGGATTTTCATTTTTCCTATTATGGCTTTGAATGGATAAAACCCATAGGCGATTGGACGTATTTAATCTTTATCATCTGTGGTTTATCTGCCTTTTTTGTCGCCTTAGGATACAAATATCGCTTAGCGATAATCACCTTTTTTCTGAGCTTTACCTATATTGAATTGATGGATAAGACCACGTATCTTAATCATTACTACTTTATCAGCATCTTGAGCTTTTTGATGTGCTTCTTACCGGCGAACGCCTATTTTTCAGTAGATGCCTATCACAGGAAGGTGCAGTATGACCGGATATCGAAATGGTGCATCGATAGCATTAAACTCTTGCTGGGTATTGTTTATTTTTATGCAGGTTTAGCTAAGGTCAACAGTGACTGGCTCTTCAAGGCAATGCCGCTCAAGATATGGTTACCGTCTAAGTATGACCTGCCGTTCATCGGTGAAAATCTGATGCAACAGGAATGGTTCCACTATGCGATGAGCTGGTCCGGTATGCTTTATGACCTGAGCATTCCGTTCTTATTATTGTATCGTAAAACCCGCGTGATCGCCTTCCTGCTCGTGGTATTTTTTCATATTTTCACGCGTGTGCTCTTTCCTATCGGGATGTTCCCTTATATTATGATCATAGGCAGTTTGATCTTTTTTGAAAAGGATGTTCACCTGCGCATCATAGGTTTTTTCAAGCGAGGCATCCGTTACTTGCAACCCGTAAAAGTATCGGTAGAACAAAAAGTGCACGCCATGCGTTATCAGTCAATCATCCTGCCGATTATCGGCTTGTTCTTTCTTATCCAGTTCCTGTTTCCATTTCGGTATTTATTGTATCCCGGCGAACTGTTCTGGCGGGAAGAAGGCTATCGATTTTCCTGGCGCGTGATGCTGATGGAAAAACGCGGCTATGCCAATTTCAAAGTGGTAAACCAGAAAACGGATGAATACTTTTATGTTGATAATGATGATTTTCTAACCGCTTTCCAGCAAAAGCAAATGAGCTTTCAGCCGGATTTCATCCTGGAATACGCCCATTTCCTAGCCGATCACTTTCAAGCTCAAGGTCATGATCACCTGGCGATCTATGTAGAAAGTTATGTCGCGCTGAACGGTAGAAGAAGTCGGCCTTATGTAGACCCGAACGTCAATTTATTAACCCAAAAACGAAGTTTTAAACCTAAAACCTGGATATTACCTTTTAACGATGACATCAATGGACTTTAAAATAGCACTTTTGTGTTGCTTCATCTACAGTATCGGCTTAGCCCAAAGTACGATCAGCGGAACGGTTGCTGATGAGCAAAGCGGTGACCCTTTGAGCGACGTCAAACTATATGCGAAAAGATCGGGATACCTCGCCAGGACCGATGAAAATGGAGCTTTTGAGTTCGTTACCGATAAAGGATCGTTCACATTGGTCACTTTTGCCCTGGGTTACCAGGTTAAAGAGATGGCTATCAAAGCTGACGCCAATAAAACCCTGAACATCACGTTAAAGAAATTATCAGAAGAGTTGACCGAGGTTGAGGTGATAGGCCGGCGAGAACGCATTTTTGAGTTAAGCCGATTAAAGGATGTAGAAGAGACCGCGATTTATGCAGGAAAAAAGACAGAGGTCGTCCAGGTAGACCAGTCGATGGCCAATTTAGCCACGAACAATGCGCGGCAGATCTACAGTCAGGTCGCGGGTTTGAACATTTATCAAAACGATGATGCCGGTTTACAACTCAACATTGGCGGTCGTGGCCTGAACCCGAATAGAACGGCCAATTTCAATGTGCGCCAGAACGGCTATGATATCAGTGCAGATGCTTTAGGCTATCCGGAAAGCTATTATACGCCGCCGTCAGAGTCGCTGGAGGAGATCCAGATCATCCGTGGCGCGGCATCCTTGCAGTACGGCACGCAGTTTGGCGGCTTGATCAATTTTAAGATGAAACAACCCAACCCGAATGAAGAGCTAAGTGTCCTCACCCGCAATACCGGCGGTAGTTATGGATTGTATACTAATTTTACTAGTTTGAGCGGCACGAAAGATAAGCTGAGTTACTACAGTTTTGTCAACTATAAGCGCGGTGATGGTTTTAGGCCTAACTCTGAATATGAATCCATCAATTTGTTTGCGCATATCGGTTATGAATTGAGTGAAAAGACAGATCTGAGCGGCGAAGTGACCTACATGAACTACCTGGCACAACAAGCCGGCGGATTGACCGACCAGATGTTCGCTGAGGATCCTTATCAAAGCAATCGCGCCCGGAACTGGTTTGAGATCGATTGGTTCTTATATAACCTTAAATTAGCGCACGTGTTCTCAAAGAACACTAATTTTACCTTTAATTTCTTCGGATTGGATGCGCAGCGAAAAGCATTGGGATTTCGAACCAATCGGGTAAACCAGGTCGATCAGGGTGGCGTGCGCGACCTTATTAAAGGAGATTTTAATAATTATGGTTTTGAGGCCAGATTGTTAACCCGTTATGAGATTTTCGGTAAAGATGCGACCTTCCTGATCGGGAATAAGTTATATGATTCTGATAATCGAGAACGTCAAGGGCCGGGATCAGCCGCCAGAGATGCGGATTTTCGCTTTAGATCTGATGAGTTTCCTAATTATCAAAACCAGATCAACTTTGAACTGCCTAATTTTAACTATGCGGTCTTTGGGGAGAACATTTTTTATTTATCCGATAAATTTTCTGTAACACCCGGATTTCGCTTTGAGTACATCAAAACAGAAAGCGATGGCTTCTTCAAAAGGATCAATACTGATGCTGCCGGGAATGTCATCTTAAATGAGACCATTGAAGACCAGCGGGAATTTGAACGGAACTTTGTCTTACTCGGCCTTGGTCTGAGTTATCAACCCAGTGATCGACTGGAGATCTATGGCAACATTTCTGAAAACTACCGCTCCGTGACCTTTTCTGATATCAATATTAAAAATCCGGCCTTTACGGTCGACCCTAATATCACTGATGAAGATGGTTTTACGGCCGATATCGGACTTAGGGGAAATTATGATAAGTTGGTTTCTTATGATGTCAGTTTGTTTGCCTTAGCTTATAATGACCGTATCGGTTTTGTGCAACGGACCTTAGATGATAACCGGATCGTCAGCGAAAGAAGCAATATAGGTGATGCGCTGATCTATGGCCTAGAATCGCTGATCGACCTCAATTTAAAGCAAGTGTTCTCGCTTCCCAGCACATATCGGTTCAATTATTTTATCAATACGTCGTTCATTCGATCGGAATATACGCGTTCAGAAAATGCTGGTGTTGAGGGCAATGAAGTAGAATTTGTACCGGAACTGAACCTTAAGACCGGCCTGACCTTTAGTTATAAGAACTTTAGGGCAAACCTGCAATACTCTTATTTATCGCAACAGTTCACGGATGCCAGTAATTCCACGCAGGCGAGCTTGAGCGGTGTCATCGGTGAGTTGCCACAGTATGATATTCTGGACCTTTCGTTTTCTTATACTTATAAACAATTCAAACTGGAGACGGGCGTAAACAATGTTTTAGATGAAGCCTACTTTACGCGTCGCGCCACCGGTTATCCGGGACCCGGCATCATTCCATCACCACCGCGGAATTTTTATGCAACTTTGCAGGTGAGATTTTGACGAGGAATGAGAACGAAACCTTTAAAGCGACATCCTTCACTACGGAACTTGAGTCGAGAACATCATGATATACTTGTGTTTACCTTACGCCTTTCCAAAGGTATTCAGCACGATATTGCGCTAAACAGACTGGTAAAATATGCGCGGTGTTTTGGGAATCTTACCTGAAAGAACATTTTACATTGGAAGAAAATCATTTATTTCCTTTTTTATCAGATGATCATCCTATGAAAGAACAAGCCTTAGAGCTGCATCAGCAAATCAAGGCTTACTTTGAAGAAACACGGCTCGACTTTCATCAGCTAAGAGCTATCAAAAACATGGTCAATCAGCATATCAGATTTGAGGAGCGAGAATTCTTTATGTTCATACAGGACAATTTGAGGAAAGTTCTCTGGCCAACTTCGCTATGGAACATAAAAACCAACGCTCTTGACCTATATGGCTTGACGACTTTTGGAATTTATCGTTCATGGAAAGACTTCCTCAGGATATTAAAGAAATCAAGGCTTGGCCTTTCATGTTAAATTTGAGCTAAATATCGGCTTAATATTGCTTAAGCATCGATAGAGAAATTATATTGTACCTTAAATCATTAAAAACTAAAATATGAACGCAAGAAGAAACTTTATCCTAAACGCTATGTTATGCCTAATGCTTGTTGCCTTTACTGCTTGTAACAGTGGCAAGAAAAAGGAAGAACAAAAAACTGACAAAGAGAACAAAGAAATGAAGGCCGATCAAAAAGAGGAGATGGCCAAAGAAAAAGAAGATAAGCAAGCCACTATTGCAGAACTGGCAATGAAAACGGAAAGTTTATCAACTTTAGTAAAAGCCCTCAAAGCAGCTGAACTGGCTGGTATGTTCAACGAACCGGGAGATTACACGGTATTCGCTCCTACTAACGAGGCATTTCAAGGATTACCGGAAGGAACGCTTAAAAAGCTATTAAAACCTGAAAACAAAGAAACGCTACAAAACGTTTTAAAATACCATGTGGTAGGAAGCGAAATCATGTCAGATGACCTTGTAGATAAGATCAAAAGCAATGATGGCTCTCTTTCATTTAAAACGGTAGCTGGTGCTGAAATGACCGCTATACTTAAAGACGGAAAGGTAATGCTAAAAGATGGTACCGGCAATATGGCCGAGGTCGTAAAAGCTGATGTGGACGCCTCAAACGGTGTTGTTCACATAATCAACGCTGTTGTGATGGCAGAATAATCAAGTTTGGCCAAAAAATTAAAAGTCCGATCATTCATTTGGTTGGACTTTTTTTATATCAGCCGGATTCAAGTCATTTAAAAAATTAGCAATATCTAAAAGAATTAAGCTGATCTAACATAAACTTGCTGTTAGATAAAAGAGCTTGTATTTTTGAAAAAAAAATCGAATGGCGCAGATAAGGATCACGAAACAGTTCACATTTGAGACGGCGCATGCGCTTTACGGATATGATGGTAAATGCAAGCATGTCCATGGCCATAGCTATACGCTGGATGTTTGTGTAATCGGTGAGCCGATACCAGATCAGGACCATGTTAAGTACGGTATGCTTATCGACTTTGGTGATCTGAAGAAGATCGTCAAAAAGGAAGTAGTAGATCCGATGGACCACGCCATTATTCTTAATAAAGACACACCGCATAAGGAATTGGGAGAACATCTTAAAAGTTCGGGTCATGATGTCATATTTGTAGACTACCAACCTACCACGGAGATGATGATCGAGGATTTTGCTCATCGTATCAAAAATGCGTTTCCGCAGAATGTCAGGCTACATTCCCTAAAACTTCGCGAGACGGCTACGGGATTTGCAGAATGGTATGCCGCTGATCAGGCATAAGCCATCATTGATACTGGTTGGTTAATATGTATTTTTATAATCCCAAATCAACATTTATGTGTGTACACCACAGAGGTACGATGTGAACAGATACTACGTAACTCCGTGGGAAAGTTTTCGTCTTAGATTATGTTCTTCATTATTGAATGAATGATCAACCGCAAAGTCGCTATGTTCGCAGAAGAAGACAAATACCCAACTATTAAGGAAAATCTGTTTTTAGATACCATCATTCGTCTCGTACTGGGTTTCTGCGGTTCTTCCGTCATAGCCTATTTCCGTGAGGTAACGCGAAAAGATATCGGAATAGCCGTGGGTACAGATCACTTTTTCACAACGGCTTTCGCGGATCGCATATAACAGTCCGTCCCAGTCGCAATGATCGCTGAGCACGAATCCCTGATCGATAGCGCGTCGTCTTCTGGTTCCCCGAAAGGTCATCCAGCCACTGGCCGATGCGGTAACGTATGGCACCATCTTGCGGATCCAGGTCGTGCCGTGCGCACTTGGTGGTGCAATGACTATATTGCCTTTGATATCGTTCTTTTTCGTGTCTCTCGTAATCCTTGTGGTCTCGGGCAGATCGATCATCGGTCGTAGTACTTCCGTGAGATTTTCTATTGCACCATGTGTATAAATATCACCATTGCTGGTATCAAGTTGCTTCATCACGCGTTGCGCTTTGCCCAGGGCATAGGCGAAAAGCACTGAGGTGCGGCCGTCTTCCCTGTTTTTCTTCCACCATTCATTGATCTCCTGCATGACCTGATCCTGAGGTTTCCATTTGAAGGCCGGTAAACCAAAGGTGCATTCTGTTATAAAGGTATGACATTCCACTGGTTCGTAGGCACTTGAAACGCCATCAGCCTCCGTTTTATAATCGCCAGAGAACACCCAAACCTCGCCCTGATGTTCCACGCGGATCATCGCGCTACCAATGACATGACCGGCCGGATGAAGGCTGAACTTGACACCGTTAACTGAGAAGGATTCACCATATTCTACACCGGACACATGGATATCGCCCAGGCGATGTTTAGCGATAGGAATAGTATCATGATGCATGATGTAATGCTTGTTGCCCCAGCGGGAATGATCGGCATGGCCGTGGGAGATGATCGCTTTATCCACAGGCTTCCATGGATCCAGGTAAACATCGGCTTTTGCGCAATAAATACCTTTGTCATTAAAGACCAGTAAAGGTTGACCCATGTTCTTTTTTTAGCAAAATAATCGGATGGAAAAGAAAATATCGGGCTTTTAATCTTAGCTTAACGCTTGTAGCCTAATTTTTCGCGTAATCTTCCCAGCACATTATCGGCCACTAGTTTCGCTTTCTCAGCTCCTGTTTCCAGCGCATCATTTATCTTCTGACGGTCGTTCATCAGGTTTTGATACTTTTCTCGCACTGGATCGAACCTGGATTTTATCAATTCGAACAAGGCTTGCTTTGCGTGACCGTAGCCAAAGTTACCGGCTTCATATTTTTGCCTGAGTTCTTGTGTCTCTTCGGGACTAGCGATGATCTCATAGAGCTTGAACACATTACAAGTATCCGGATCTTTGGGCGCTTCCAGTGGCGTACTATCCGTTTCGATCTGCATGATGGACTTGCGCAATTTTTTATCAGTCTGGAAGATATCAATGGTATTGCCTTTTGATTTGCTCATCTTTTCACCATCCTTTCCGGGAACGAAGACCATATTGTCTTGAATTTTCTCTTTGGGAAGCACGAAAATATCACCTAATTGATGATTGATTCTTTGAGCCACATCGCGCGTGATCTCCAAATGCTGCAACTGATCTTTTCCTACCGGAACGACTTCTGCATCATAGCATAAGATATCAGCGGCCATGAGCATCGGATAGGTGAAGAGCCCGGCATTAACATCTTCCAGTCGATCAGACTTGTCCTTAAAGGAATGAGAAAGTGTCAACCGCTGATAAGGGAAATAACAACTTAAATACCAGGCGAGCTCCGTGACCTGCGGCACATCGCTCTGGCGGTAGAAGACGGTCTTTTCAATATCAAGACCAAAGGCCAACCAAGCAGCTGCTGTCGCGTAGGTATTCTCACGGAGCTGTTCTGCATCTTTGATCTGCGTGAGCGAATGTAAGTCCGCGATGAATAAAAAGGATTCGTTTGCCGGATCATTGGCCATGTTGACGGCCGGTTGGATCGCGCCTAATATATTGCCCAAATGAGGCACGCCTGTGCTTTGAACGCCGGTTAGTATTCTCGCCATGTCAAGTATTTTTTGCCAAATATACTTGTTTTCAAAATCTGATATGAATGAATTTGTAAATTTGACCCGTTAATAAGGAATATGATGAGCTTTATTTGGCGCATATGGTTTTATTTTCTGGTTCTGGTAGCTACGCTGGTATTATTGCCCTTTTTGTTTATTACCACCTTGCGGGAACAGTTCTATCCTTATTTCTTTAAGGTCGCCAAGGTCTGGTCAGCCATCATTCTTTATGGTATGGGTTTTTATCCTCTTTTTAAGAACAGAGAGAACTTTTATAAAGCGGACAAGTTCATTCTGATGGCGAACCATAGCAGCATGATCGATATCATGATGATGTTCTTGCTGGCCAAACAACCTTTTGTGTTCGTAGGCAAGAAGGAGTTAGCTAAAATGCCCTTGTTCGGTTATTTTTATAAGCGAAGCTGTATCCTGGTAGACCGCGGTGATCTAAAGAGCCGACAAAAGGCCTTTCAGCAGACCGATGAACGGCTGGCACAAGGCGTGAACGTTTGTATCTTTCCCGAGGGAAAAGTGCCGGACGATCCGGACATCACCCTTGACCGTTTTAAGGATGGACCTTTTAAATTGGCCATCAACCATAGCCTGGCGATCATGCCAATAAGTTTTCCCGATAATAAGCAGCGATTTCCCTACAAGCTAACCGGCGGCCAACCCGGAAGATTGCGTGCTTTTGTCCACGAACCGATTACGGCCAAAGGTATGGAGCTGAACCTAAAGAACAAACGATTCCTTAGTCAACAAACGCGGGAAGCGATACTTTCCAGATTATGATAATAAAATGCAGTATATCATACCTGTGACGCTGAAAGCGTTACCTGAGACGTCGAAGGCTTCATTAGATTTTGTTCCCTCCGAGCTTCGAGTGATTCCGCGTAGTAGAATTGTATCGAGAAGCGAGTGGTTCTGGGAAGAGAGTTGTAGTGAGAGGTCAGCTTCCCTATACCGCGTTGATCGATCTTAATAGAAGTTTTTTCCATAGGATTCTTTTTTGCCGGGCTTATCAAAAATAATCGGCTTTTTAGCCTATCAGATCATCCGCTAAATAGACGACAAACCCATAGAAGGGACCAAGGGATGCTGCAACACCGCCTTCATGCTGTGCTTGCCAGGCTTCAGAATGGCCTGTCACGTCTTTAGCGTTGCCTGTGACGGCTTTAGCGTCAATCCGACCGCACGAAGGCTTAGTTGTTGGGTGTAGTTTTTTTATTAGGCTATTCTTTTTTTCAAATCCATTCGCTCGTGTAAAATTCTTATAACTTCTATTTTATCTTCAGAAAGTGATCGATAAAATATAATATGTTTCCCAGATTTTAGTCCCAGCAAGTTTTTATTTATTCCATCATATTGCTTTCCAACATTAGGATTTTGTCCCATTCCTTTACATGCTAACTTTATTGTTGCATAATATTTGTCCGCTTGTTTTGCTGACCATTTTTCAAAAGTATAATTCCAAATGTCATTCAAGTCATCAATGGCTTTTTGTCTTAATATTAGATTAGCCATTTTTTCTTTTTTCCGCTTTCAGTCTTTTTAGATTTTCGTCGAAGTCAAAATCTTCAACTAATGGGCTGTTTAGTCCTTCTTCAATTGCATTACGTAAAGCAATTACTTTGCTTTCTTCATTTTCCAAAAGTCGAAGTCCAGCTCTGATTACTTCGCTAACGTTTTTGTAACGTCCAGCAGAAACTTGAGTTTGTACGAATTGGTCAAAATAATTTCCGAGTGATATTGATGTATTTTTCATTGCTTACTATTTTATTCAAATATACCAAATTTCGGTAAAGTATCAAATTGGTGAATTTTCGTTCAAATTACAGACAACGTCTCTGGCTATGGCAAGTTGCAGGAGTAAGGACGCGAAGTTGTCGGATTAGTTGATTTATTAGTTGGTCTCTAAAATTACACTTTTTCAGCAATACCCGTTATTTGCGATGAGCCGTTGTTGTAGCCAGTTATTCTTCTTCATAGTTAAATCTCATTCCTTCAACACAATCATTATCCCTTATTATTTCAACTATTTTATTCCAAAAGTCCTTAACTTGATTTATTGAGACACTCGAGATTTTAGGTGCTGCGTTGAGATTGTTGGTTATGTAATCCATATCCTTTAATGGAATTCTTGGAAATCCCACTTCTTGATTTTTCCATATTTTTGCTGGACTAAAAGAGTACATCCCATTAATCGGATTATTAAAAGTAGCTCCTATATAAAGTCTAAGTTTAAGTGAGTAGTCAGAGGGCTGTGGGAAAGCCATTTTGAACACAAAATCCCTATAAGTACCTAACTCGGACAAAGCATTTGGGTCCGAAATGTCGTATTCAATGTATTCAGAAACAACAAAAAATGTATCTAGTTGGAAGAAAGCATTCGCTTTATTTTGATTAGCGGTAGAGCCAAAAAGAATTATTGAACCTTTGTCGAGTTTTGCCAGTGCCGTTAATGATTTGTTCTTTGGCTTAAATTGTTTGCAAACAAAATACTTGAAACTATCACCAAAAACACAAGGGTCTGTATTTTGAAAACTCGCTTGATATCCATTAGGATTTGGTAGTATCTTGGGTAAATATGGTTTATGAAGCCATTTTGGGAAAAACTTTGTCTCTTGATACTCAAATTCAGTAACATAACTTGGTGGCTCCCATTCACCCCAAAAAATAAGATTACCTTCTTTTAATTTGTCATTATCTACATAGCTACCTTTGCTGAGCAGAAATTTTCTTTTGTGGTTACCTGTATTCCAAGACTTGTGATTTCCATTTTTTAAATCAGGTTTGTGTTCAGGACCAGGATGTGTAAATTGGATTATTTTAGGCATAATTCACCGATTTTTATTTTTTGTTGGTCAAATATGGTATCAAAAGGCTTATTTGCTGCTTGTCCAAAGATTACCTTTAATTTTTTTCTCGTGCTTAATTCATATTCAAATACTTCCACTACATACGGTTTCTTGCGAGGTTCACCATTTTTCTTGTTATTAAAAACGATAAGTTCATCGCCACTTGACCTAATAACTGAACTAAATAAAGCTCGCGGAATAGACACGAGCATAATATCAGGCTGTAACTCTTCAATTAGCTCTTTCCATATTTCAAAACCTTCTTTGCATAAGACTGATTGTGTTTCTTTTGAAAGCTTACTCCAAGTCGGATTAGTTGCAAGTGGTGAACATATGTCAGTATGAAGTGCTGTATGATTATAGTTACTTTTATAGTATGAAGCCGATAAACCATTCAATATCGGTTCAAAACAAGAAAACCACTGCTTCAATGGTTTATTTTCAAAATACGGATTTAAGGCAGACATTAAATTTCTAGAGTCCTCTTTCCACTCTGAAAATCTTACGAATGAGAATGAATCATTTTTATTCAAGCGAAATTCGTTGTCTGATGGGTTTTTTCCGACAGTAATAACTTTTAGTTCCGACTTCTTATATGCATCTAAATTTCCAAAATACAAAATTGGCAAACTAGGCTTTACAACTTCTTTAGCATTTTTGTGGGTGTCGAAATATTTCAGTGTCTTTTCTATGAGTCTATTACTTATCATCTCTTGTTTCTATTTAATTGGCTACAACG
>Ga0209923_1000115_pt1 | contig 19002 bp, 13 predicted proteins | sample SalPon1_A_H2O_MG_FD_185696 | JGI IMG/M metagenome (GOLD analysis project Ga0209923, IMG submission 185696) | Salt pond water microbial communities from South San Francisco under conditions of wetland restoration - Salt Pond MetaG R1_A_H2O_MG... | ecosystem: Environmental > Aquatic > Non-marine... | reverse complement strand
TTTTTTTTTTTTTGGGGGGGGGACAGAATAGGTTATGAGGAGCCATCTAGACCGCCTCTACTAGAACGAATGAGCCTTAAAATTTAAATATATGTAAACACATGTTTTCTCACCTATTATGAAAAGTTCCAGCAGTTTTATTTTTTCTTTTTTTGAAATTTAATAATAGTGGAAAATTTTTGCTGTCGTATTTTTATGCTCATCAAACAAAAATGTAATTATGTGAGGCATTTGATATCACCATTTCGATGACTTGTTATCGCTCGTAATAATCAAAGTTTGTGGGGTGTTTCGAGCTTAATTCAGCCTAAAGCTTCGACTCATGTTTTGTAGCCAGAAATATAAATTCAGTCGTAACGAAAGGCTTGAATGCTGAACTAAAACCTAGTGTTCAGATTTTTTCCATAATGAATTGTATTATTATATCCCTAAATATTGTGCTTGTCCTAGCGAAATATTTTGAAGCGATTGATTGTAAAATCAAAGTGTATGAAGTTCTGATCAGTGTGGCATCAACAAGTGAAGTTTCACTGCTGTATCAAATTATGTTTTGATGAAATGAAGTCAAGAGGAAGCCAGGCTGATTGAATTCCGTTTTTCAAGTTATTTTTTTATAGATTTTGTGCCAGTTACTTGACTGAATCTCAATTTGCTTCTTCATAAGTACATTTTCTATAAAAATGAAAAATAATAAAAACTTCTACCACAGAATCATAAGAAACATCAGAATGATTTGGGCGTGTGCATTATTTTTTCAGATGCAAATTTGCCTAATTTCAGAGTGTAATACATTTAAAGACAGATCCTTCTTGTGAAATACAGTAGCAAATACAATAACAAGGAAAAAATTCTTCGGATGATTTTAACAAAATGAATGGTAATATTATAACAGAAATTAGAAATTTGTCTTCTTTGCTAGTTTTGTTCATTTTTTGTAAAGTTATTCGATTTGGTAACCGGACCATTCTACTGTCTATAGAACATTACCTCTAGGGAGGCATGGGCATTTTTAAGCTGATTATTGACTTATTTCTCTCTTTTTCTTAGGGAATGGCTTTAATTCTTGGTGATAAAGTGAATGCTATCCAAAGAGTTGTGCCAAAGAAGTGAATTTGTTTCTTTTCAATTGGTTTGAATTATTTTTTGTTTTGCTTGCTGATGAATATTAAATGGCTTATTGGTGTTTTGGAAATGTATTCTAAAATAAAATATATTCATAGTTAATCCCAAACTAGGTTGTGTCTACTTTCATCTGTCATATCTTCATCTCAAGGAAGTATTGCCATTTTATATTCTCTGGGCTCTATTTTAACAATAGCCGTAATTCAGGGTTTTTCTGTGTGGAAATCGGCTGATGTCGACCATAGAGTAAAGCAAAAAAATAATAATAAATGTCAGAGTCTCGAAAATGTTGCGTTCAGATTCTGTCGTTATTTTGGAGTTTCGGTAAATTTTGAATAGAGCCTGAAATAGAACAAATGAAAAAATAGACAAAACTTATCTTTGTCTCTATTTTATCAACGAAATGGTTAGTTCTGACAAATTATAATTTATCGTAGCATTTATAGTTAGAAATGGTTAGTATAATTATATCATAGCGAGAATGCCTCTAACGGCAAACTTGTAGGTATAATTGATGGAAGGAAAACCAAGAACATAATGGGCAGGAAGAAAGGTTCAAGAAGGTCATAAGAATATCAATAGGAAAATGTCTTCGGCGTGATTGTTAAGCACTGTCACTATAAAATGGTGGTACTGCAAAATGTAAAGCTTAAGTTTTGGACTTGCCATATATGCCAATAGGTTAAGTTACAGTAAACTTTAGAACAGAAAAACTTTTGATCAAGTTTTTGGGGCTTTGGGAAAACAAGAAAAGGAGTTTATTCTATCTTGCCGTTTTTTGAGAAAAGTGAATATGATGGTGTTACTTTTCATTTTTATTTTTATAATTCCATATATTAAAAAATGGTCTTATCATCTCATTGATAATAACACATGGGCCCCTATAAGTTAGATCGGGGAAATTATTGTTGGCGACTGGATGAATTTATGATATGTTGGCCGTTAACTTGCCTTTTTTATGTGTGATTTTTCAAAGAATTAGCATGGGTTGTGTCCATGTATTGGAGAAAAGCCTTTCTAGTTGTGGGCTTACTTACAGAGGGAGTTGAAAAAAGGATCGTTGACAATAAAAAGCTATATCTTCGATTTAAAATTTTAAAAGTACACTTGACAATTTATTGCACTGGATTCATCTAGTCAATTTTAAGGAGTATCTGAAAATTAGCTAAAAAAAGATATATAACAAACAGATTTCGATTCTGGAAAAAAAAATGTTTGAGACCAAGAAAACTAGATCGGTCATAAAGAGAAGATTAGAAACTTCCTAGATTCAAATGATACAATAAAAATAGCAAACCTAAGCTTTTCTTGTGGCTAATGGGATTGATATGTAAAATGAGGAAAGGTATCATCTGTATTCTTGAATGAATAAAAGAAGCTTAGTGGCTAACCAAAAATAATTTAATAGAATTGGTCTTTTGCAACCCGTGGACTATGCTTCGATAATTTCTTTTGAGGGGTGGACTACTATAACTTTTAATTGATGGCAAAGAACCGAGACCAAAATGTTTCACCTGCGATGCTTTTGTCAGTGAGCCCGACCAAGGTTGATACAACACTACGTTGACTAAGCAATGTAAAACTAGTTTTTGACCAAGTTTGACTGAGATCCAGGAACTCCTTTTGCTAGATTAATAGTGGTTTTGTTGATCCAGTCTGTAGTAATATTTTGCCTACAGAGTTTCGGATGAACGGAAAGAGGTATTATTGCTCATGTGGGTGGAAATTCTGCATGACTTGACTGACACTGACATGACATTACGACCTCTACAGTAGGGCTCTCTGATGTTTAAATACATTATATACTTATGTTTAAATACATTGAAACATTGTATAGGAATAGGAAAGGATAAATAAAACGGAGGATAAATACAACAGAGGACTTGGAGAATTTTAAGCAATACATTCACTGTACAAGCAGCTACATGCTTTTGAAATATTCGTAGAAAGCTACCCGTGTTGTAGAAAGATTGGAAAGAATTTTCCAAAAATGGGAGGAAGAAGGTGTTCATGTAGGGGAAATTTTATTTTATAAGATAAAGGCTCTATTATAAGTCGGTTGAAAAGTATAAAAAAAGTCATTTCCCTCGAATTCTCCGTTCCAGTTCATCCAGACGGCAATAGTTCTAACTGCATTTCAGTCGAAGGTCCTAACAAGAAAAGTTAAAATTTAGATACTTTTATAGTATATTATTGTCTTTAACTGTAAGTGGATTTAGATTTATTGTATAACTTATTATCTAGGAATTTGTTTAAATATGGAACCCTTTCATCTTTTTATTTCAAGTATATTTCAAAAATCCTATGGGCATATTGATTGAAGCCTTCAGAGAAAAATTTACAGAGATTTTCATTACTTATGGTGTTAGCCATGTGCAAGAGATTTTTCTGACTTTACTCTTTTTGAGCAAAACTTACTCTTTTGGGCCCAAATCTTTACTCATTCGATACGTTGGCGGTAGCAATCGCTGGTGATTGCGGTTGTGGTTAGCGGTCGAGAAACGTCAGCGATGGCAGAATTTTGTAATTTCAAATATAGATGGTGCGACATCTTCATCGCCAAATTTAAATTATTAGAACGTGAAGTAAGATGCTGCTAAGATAAATATGGTGAATATAAAAAAAAAGTAAAGAAAGGAATTAGTGATAAAAGTAGCCGAAGGAAAAAATGAAAAACCTATTTTAAATGTTAAAGAAAAAGTTTCCACAAACCCTTTTGAAGTAAAAATCAATAGGAAGACGTTTGACATCCGTGGGAGAAAATTAAAAGAAGAGAATGGTCTTCTTGGAGTTGCTTGGCAAAAAGCTGTCAAGAAGGTAATTATCTTCTTATGATCTGTTTTTGTGTGGGAGGTATATGTCCCAGAGAAATAGGAAAAAAAGGGGCAGCTCAGGACTGCACCCTGTGGAAGACCTTTAGCTATTGTAGTTTTGGGTGAGGAGGCTGAACCTACACAAACAATGAAGCCTCAATTTTCTATGACAGATTTAATAAAGGACACAAGTTTGGAGGGTAATCCCAGACTTGCTAGTTTAGCTAAAAGAGTCTGGTGGTTAACATTGTCTTATGCCCCTTCAACGTCTAGGAATGCAGCAATTAGGACATTATTTTTGGATAGGGGTTCATTTATTGCATTTGTTAACAATGTAAAAGCATCTGTTGAGGATTGGTGTTTCCTGAAGCCAGTTTGCGTATGAGGTATCATCAGGGGCATCACTAGCCTTCCACCTTTGGGAGGGGGGTACCTGAGATGTGCCAACAAATCTTAGGCAAGTGCAGACAAAAAAAAATTTCTCCAGATATCAATACCCTTTGTTGAAATTTAAACTTGAAAAAAACCATGTCATATATTATATTTCAAAACAATTAAAAAAGATAAGACGCATGATCAAACCTGTACAAATGAATCAGCTAAATTTTAAGCCAGCACTGCTTCACAACTTTCCACTTTCCACATGGTCAAGTCTTTTGTCTCCCATTATTGACCTCAATCTATTCTTCACAATCTTCATTTTACTGAATATTTGCTCACCTTTGGCCAATGTTACTGGAATTGTTTTTGCAAATATGAATGCTCTGTACACTAAGGGCAATCCTCTTCTACTCTTCTTTGCTAGAGAGAATAGCTGGGCAAACTCAACTGCTCTTCCAGAAACTCTGTTGTTTTCATGCTTGCAAACTTCTGCAAAAATTTCCTTATTGGACTGGAAAACTCAGAGGACCAGATTCTGTATCTTGCTTATTTCAATTAGTACCCATACCAGTAGGTACAAAAATGCTAAGGGTGGATCCCATGGTAGTTGACCATGCTAAAAACGAATATTGTAGGGTGCATGTTCACCATTGGGGGGTTTCTGAGATATAGGCCAAAAACACCAAATTTGGCCTATAATGGGGTTGGACAATTCTAATTTTTTTTCTACAGATAAGATTGGTCAAATCCAGCATACTCTTACATCAATAGAAAGAAGAGACCTGGGGCTACTTAAATATGATTTTTGTTTATAAAAAAAAAATAAAAAAAAATAGTTCACTTTTTACTGCAGCCTTAAAACAAAATCAGATTTTTTTCAACAAATTTCTAACAGAAAAGCTAAAAATTAGAAATTTTTTCAAAATAAAGTATTTTTTTATATTTAAAAAGAAAGCCTCTTTAATTTCAAACACATTGAGCTAAGGAAAAAAGTTTAAGTTAGTGTATCTGGGGGGCCTGCAACTTTTTTAACAAGTGTACCCAATAATAGGAATTTTGTTTAGTAACTTGCTGCCTAGTGGGAAGTTGATTGATAAGCTAAGCAGAATAAATTGATGAGCAGAAGATGAAAAATAAAAGTGAGTCAGGTAGGCCAAGATAAAAAAAAACAAAACAAATACAGTTACTTCAGGTTGATTCAGCATGTGATTCTGATGCAAATACTGATTTGCTGATGGATAATAATAATAAAGAATATGACACAAATTTGGAAGATTAAAAAAAAATGAAAGAAATCAAATTTTTAAAAGCACTTTTAAACAAGTAAGAGAATTAATGAAAGTAATTTAGAAAATTAAATATCACAAGAAACTAGGTGGTACTGACTCTTTTAGATTTATAAGGACTGATCAAAAGGCATGTTACATTGATCAATCAGATTTAGTATTGGAACTTCTAGCTCTAGTGAAAACCTGTGGGACTGCTTTCCGAATGGAACATCTGTGATTTGAAATTGATTTGTCAATATTTAATCTAGAATAGTTGATACTTGCTGGAGAACAAGTAGTAAATGTGTTCCTTTTTGTTTTTGTACTTATTTATGAAAGTAGTCAAAATTACAACACAAAGTGGCCAAAGGTACATGATCTATGCTGTACCTCTGACCAGTTGATGTATATTTTTTTACCTCTGTTTACTCTAAAAAATAATGCAATACATGTTCTAGAGATAAAATGTGTGTTTTAAGAAAAAAGTTGGTCATGAATCTAATGTATCATTTCATAATGAAATGATGCTTTTTCAAAAAAATGGCCAAAGCTGCAACACTTTCTACACCCCACCTCCCCCCTGATGGTCTCAGATATGGCCAATATGATTTCATTGTTGTGTTTAACCTAATGACAATGTCAATCATCTTTGTTAAATAGGTTTCTGCATTACAGTATTGTCTCTAATGAAATTTAGCCTAATTTTATGTGAGTAAGAACAGTAGAGCTGTGAATACAAATGGGATATCACTTGAAAAAAATATTTCAGAAGTAGATAATAATAAAAAGAAACATAATAATTTGATTGAAAGAAACATGTTGTATATTACAAATTAGCCTAAGAATTTCATTGTTCTCTCAGGTGGGTTCAAGGAGAGATTCAAAGTGTCTCTGGTCAAGCGTGGCTTCAGTCCAACTTTACCAGAACACTATGACTACAAGGAATGCTTGTCCTCCAGCCACAAAGAGGCTGACGAACGCCTTATGACACATGGCAAGCATATTAGCCATTATGCCTGTAGTATCGTTGTGCATGCCAACAACACAGATATGGCAGTAGCTTGTGTTCATTTTTTTGAAGAGCTTTAAGCTGAAGGACTGAGCAAACTTTTCTTGAAGTTCCCAACTTACATTATCCCAGTACACGAGCTGGCAGATGGAGTCCACTTGTCCAAAGAGGAACAGATTATGTTACCGTTTGTGCCCTGTCTGTCAGGGTATGACACAACAAACTTTTTCTTTGGCATTGGGAAAGCTTCTTTTTTAAACGCTGCAGCATCTCCAACTTTTGCCTAAAAAATGGTGTCTGTTATGGAGCAGATCAAAGATGCAGAAGGGAAACTTGCAGTCAACACGTTTAGAGAAGATTACAACCTATCAAAATCCCTGGTCGTTGGAATTTATGGTAAACAGGCAGGATTCAATTCACTGGCTAGTGTATTTGGTGCCAGAAACAAGATGTGAGAAGAATGTCACATTCTGACAACACCTTCAAGCCATGCATACAAAGAGCCATATTTGCTACATGGATAATCTTGTCGTCAGTACAGTCTCAGCCAAGCATTCCAGACCCACTCCTCTATGGATGGAAGATGGCTGAAGGTGGAGTAGATGTGGTTGTCTCAAGCTATAAAGAATATTTCTTTGAGATATTTGTCGATTTTTACAGCACTTATTTTGAAACTGCAGTAAATAGAGAAAAAATAGTGCTTTTTTTTTAATTTAAAAATCATATTCTTGTGGATCTAGATCTCTTCTTTTGATTGATATAACACTACGCCGGATTCTTCAACCCTATAACTTGCAAAATAGTCCTGAATCATCACACTTAGTTATTGGCTAAATTTGACGTTTTTGGCCTATATCTCAGAAACGCCTCAATGACGAACATGTGCCCCACGATATTCATTTTCAGCATAGTCGACTACCCTAGGATCTGTCCTCAGCATTTTTTTACCTTCTGGCATGGGTGGGTAATAGGTTCATGAGGCAATCAAAGACAGGAAGTACCAGCTGCTTTGTTGTTGCAACATCCGCAACATCTCACTTGTTCTCTTGCTATTGGCGTATCTTCTAGGAAGCCGCCCCTGACTATGGTATCATCTATGTTCCGCCTACCACCAAGAGTAGAATTATTCGTCAGTCATGGGACAATCATTGTCCTCTTCTCTGCAAATTAATTGCTTGGCCATACTGACAGATGCTGCTACTTGATCAGTGAGTTTGTTCTTGTTGCTCATGGATTGTTTGATGACAGTCATCGTGGCTTTCATCAAGTTGCATGCACTGACGATATCCAGCTCTACTGCTTGAAGTTCGCGAATCAGGATGTTTGTTCAAGAAAGTAATATCCTCATGAACATCAGATATGCTATGAATTTGAATCTAGTAATGGCACTAAGAAGCCTGCTGGACTCTGACTTGGTGTCTGAATTTGCTTTTTCTCTCAGCAGTCCAACAACTTATGGCAGAACACTCCAGAGCGCTTCAAGCGACTTTGATCTCGCAGACCACCTTGTTTCTGACATTCCCTTTAGATGAAGCTTGCCTTCAACTTCTTCTACAGCCTTGCTGTACAGATTGAAGCGGATCCCCCAGTGAAAAAATTATAGGCTTGCTGTAAGACACCAAAGATGTTGCATTCACAGCAATGCTCCAATATAATATTCCCTCTGTGGGTGAGACACTTGAGATACAGAACATTTCATCTGAGCTTCTTGGAAATGTGAGCCTGTGCTCCCTCAAAATAGCCACTCATATTGCTGGTAAAATCATAGCATTGAAGTGCCAGTTTGTCTTCATTGACACCACGCTTCCTCATAACTTACAGAATTTCTTCGGAAAGATTGACTCCTTTCTTCAACTCAGAATCAACAATGGTGGGTAAGTGCTCTTTAGCGGCTCTTTCGACATCAACACATCCGACACCTACAGCAAAATGTTCCTTGTGGCTGACAGACGGTGTTCCGTCTGCAAGCACTCCAAAGAAGTTAGCTTCATTAACTTCTGCTACGTTTTTCTGAACCAGCTCTGTTCCAACAATGGTAATCAATTTATTTTGACTACATCCCGACAGATAGCTGGTGACATTTGGCTTGTTGTGCTTACTCATCCATTGATTCATTTCAGTTTTATGCCTCCAATGTAGGTTGGCTAGCTCAATGTAATTGCCCCCCATCATGATCTTTGCCAAGAAATGCAAGACATTGTTTACCTAGCGTGGTGGTGATGTCGAGCAACATGCGTATGATGCAATGACCTCTCTCCTTTTCTTTTTCTCCTTTTCTCTTTGTCAACTAAGTTGGGCAAATACTTTTTTCTTGCTGCAAAAGAAATGAGATCACCAACAGAAGCTTTACGGTCATTTGATTGGAAACGAGTGACAAGTATTCCAGGGTTGACACTCTTGCTATGCATCTTATGCCAGTTTCTACTTCCGGCAACGAAAGCTCCATCTTTGTTCCTGTATTCGCGTCCAGGTCCAGTTAGGAACAAGGAACACGCGAAGCAGTAGTTTCGACTGTATTAGTTCTAATCCAGTCACAAAGGGTATAGCCGTATAGGGATCCCCCTATCTTGACGTTTTAAAGCAGACATGCCAATATCATTTGCATCTACTCTTTTTTCAGCCTTCACTCCATTGTGTATTATTCAGTCATCAAATTCTCATGTTCATGTGGATAGTTTGAATCACCTTTATATTTCCCATTAACACTTGCATTTTTTAGCAAAATATCTTTTCACGATCATGGACCGAAGCCCCGAGACGTCCGGAATCTGGCAATAAACGAGATCATATTTATCAGACGTTTCTTCCAAACGCTGTAGACAGTTTTATATTACGTTATTTCATACATTAAAAACAAGAAAGAAATAACCGCCAAACAGTTCAGACCGATATCAATGAGCACTTTGTGTGAATAGAAGGCATATTTAAACAGAAACAGACATGTTCAATTGGCAGCTGCTTATCGTCCAAAATAAGTAATGTATAAAATCTATGTCTTTTCCTTGCACATCTGAAAATTGCGCTAAAGAACAACGTTAAAAGCACCAGACCATAATTCCTCTATGCATCTTATGTGAAATGCTTCATCCACGTTAAGCAGAAGCTGTCACTTGAAACTAGGCTAAGAAAACTGCTACACGATGTAACATAAATTTTGGTGTGCTTCTGTGTGGGCGAGTCTCTAGCATTGCCTGTTTCTGCAGTAAGTTCCTGTTCCAGCTTCCCGAGTTAATTCTATAAAAGGGCTCAAAAAAAGATTAGTATAGCTTGAACATATCCCATATCCAGTTTCTTGTACTAAAAAATGATTCAATATAATGACGGTCAATATTTGGAACAGAACAATCGCTGCCTCATACACAGGACTATCTTTTGTAACCAAACAACCGGCAACTGCTCAGCTAAATGAATTGCTAATTATTTCTTATTTGTAAGTTCAAAGTAAATGTCTACTAATTTTGTCTGTTTCGCCCTTTCTGGGAATTCCAGTTCTACATACAATTATAATTCTTTCTCCCTACCTGAAAATCTTCACACTCCTTCATTTTAGTATTTAATTAGCCTTAATTACGTACAGTTGAAACTGTCTCGGAAGGCGATAATTAGATCTTTAGGGAATAACATATTTTTCAGCTCTGTTTGATGCTAAAATTTACCCACAATTAATTAATTAGATAAATTTGTGACAGCTAGTTTATGCGTTTAGTGTCCAAACTATTACGTGTATAATTATACTTACAGCAAGGACGGGAGGAGGCTGAGACTCTGAAGCACTAAAACAAGAGGCACCTCTTCTAATGACTGATTCAATGCTTTTTGCTGCGCTAAATTGACTCAAGCTTGCATCTTGCTGTTCAAGATCACTTTCGCCAACCACGGATTCTACTTTGGTTTTCTGCGAGCCACCTGGCCGAAGCCATTTCAGAATGTCAAACAGGGTCGTCTATTGCACTTTCTTTGGCTTAATCTTCACCTCAGTTCTGTTTTTCAGTTCTTCGCAATGATGCTTACGCAAGTGGGTAGCTTGATAATCTGAGTCGAATTCAAAATATCTCTCATCTTTCTTTCTTTCCTTGCACACTTCACAAACAAGCTTCTTCCTAGTTCTGGCTCTTTTTCCTTGTTCTTCCAACATATTCCCTTATCAAAGCACGACACAATATAATACACCGAACTTTCGTATCTTATGGTTCTAGATCCAATGTCGCACTAATTCAAAATCACACTTACCTTGACATTTTGTCAAGGTAAAGTGTTTAATTAAAAGCTAAAGCTTTTAATTGTTTTAAAAAGCAGAATTGTGGCAAAGAGTCAAACTTTAGCGTAAAGAGCGAGGAATTGCGGAGGGGACAACCCATTTCATATATGGAGTAATTTCTGTTCGTTTTAAGTTTTAATGTCGCTCCTTACTTTCAGTTAAAAAAACTAGTTTTTTTTTATGTAATTTCTGAACGTTTTTGAATTAATGCATGTTTGATTTTCGCTCTCCACACATAAATTATTAAAATGAAATTTGCATATTAATTCCTTTTTTGGCTAAATGGCTTCCTCTTAGTTTTGATCAGACAATTTTGAGAAATAAGGGATGGGGAAGGAGGCCTAGTTGCCATACAATTTTTCGGTTACATAAAGAGGCAACTATAAATTTTAATTTTTAACGAATTTTTTTTATTAGTAAAAAATATACGTAACTTAAGAATTAACTTACGTAAGAAACTTTTATATTCTTTAATTTTTATTATGTATATGAGGGGGTTTGTACCCTCGTTATTACCTCGTTCTTTACACTAAATCGTAAGTTTTGTCCCAATTCTTTAAGAATGACCCCTGAATCAGAAAGGCCGTAGAATAAATAGTTGAAATTACTAAAAATACTATAGCATAAAGAGCGAGGTATTTATCTCCTCCTAAATACCTCGCTCTTTATGCTAAAGTATTTTTAGAACCCCTCATGTGCTGAATAATCACTGTTCATTTCAAGTTCCAATGCTACTCCTTACTTTCAATTGAAAAAACTTTTTCATGTTTATTTTTTCATTGTTTTTTTTTGTAGTAATGCTAGAAAATCCTGCGCCCTTTTCATTGAGTTTCTCTTCCCCCATGACATATTCCTCCAAGGAAAGACACTCCCACATCGCTCCCCCCTCAACCTAGCCTCCCAAACCATAAGAATCCCCCTGAAAACGTCTGTACACTTCCCAATAACCATTACTATATGTAAACACTGGTCAAAGTTGTAACTTGCAGCCCCTCCCCCAGGGACTGTGGGGGAGTAAATCATTCCCAAAGACATAGTTATTATGGTTTTTGACTATGCGGAACAAAATGGCTATCTCAAAATTTTGATCTTTTGACTTTGGAGAAAAAGTGGCCGTGGGAGGGGGCCTAGATTCCCTCCAATTATTTAATAACTTAAAAAGGGCACTAAAACTTTTCATTTCCGTTAAAATGAGCCCTCTTGCGACATTCTAGGACCACTTGGTCGATACGATGACCCCTGGGAAAAAAAACAAACAAACAAATAAACACGCACCCGTGATTTGTCTTCTGGCAAAAAATAAAAAAATTCCACATTTTTGTAGATAGGAGCTTGCAAACTTTGCTATAGGGTTCTCTGATACGCCGAATGCGATGGTGTGATTTTTGCTAAGATTATGTGACTTTTAGGGGGTGTTTTCCCCTATTTTCTAAAATAAGGCAAATTTTTTCAGGCTCGTAACTTTTGATGACAAAGACTAAATTTGATGAAACTTATATATTTAAAATCAGCATGAAAATCTTATTCTTTTGATGTATGTTTTAGCATCAAAATTCCGTTTTTTAGATTTTCGTTTACTATTGAGCCGGGTCGCTCCTTACTACAGTTCTTTACCACGAACTGTTTGATAGCATTTTTTGTATTTCGAGTCAACATCGAGAATTTGCTTAGGGTTGTATATAAATCGGAAAATATTCTTTTTCGAATTTAGAATAAGAACGAATGTACTTAATGTATTATTTACCGCGAGATCTTCACCTGCATCGGTTACATCCCCGATGCTGTATTTCTGACATTCCGAATTGCTGCAATTTCTGGTCAGCTGCTTTTTTTACGTTTAAAACAGAGATGGCTATCGGGATTCGCCCGACTTCAATTATGTGTTTGTTGGCGTTTATAGTTTGGCGCTATATATGTTTTATTATATGCTTCCCCGATGAAAGTTGACAGAATTAGCTTCATTTTGTGTTTGCTAGTGGCGGTCTGTGCCGACACACTCGTAAACTTCGAGGGTTGTCCGACGAAAATTGACAAACTTTTGTTAGACTTTTGTTTTGTTTGTTGCCACTCTGTGCCAACGGACTAGTAAACTTTTGAGCGTTGTCCGACAAAAGTTGACAAACTTTTGTTTCTAATATGCTGTAAAGAATTTGCTTTAATCTGTGTTTGTTGGCGCTCTGTGCCGTAAGACAAGTAAACTTTTGAGCACTGCCCGACGAAAGCTTACAGAATTAGCTTTTTTTATGTGTTTGTTGGTGCTCTGTGCCAACGACTAGTAAACTTTCGAGCGTTGCTCGACGAAAGCTTACATAATTAGCTTTTCGTGTGTTTGTTGGCGCTCTGTGCCGGAGAAATAGGAAACTTTCTAGCGTTGCCCTACAAATGCTTATAGAATTGGCTTTTTTACGTGTTTGTTGGCGCTTCTTAACGACGGACGAGTAAACTTTCGAGCATTGCCCGAGGAAAGTTGACAAAAAATTGGTTTATTATGTGCTTGTCGGCGCTACGTGCCGACAATCTATTGAACTTTTGTTCAATATTTCGGGCTTCGCCCCACGAAATTCTATTTTTATGACCTTTAGGGGGGGGGGTCTTATTTAGGTTTATTTTTCTTGAAAATTTGTAGAAAAGATGAACATTTCCAAACCTTGGGGAGTGTGGATGTGGCCCATGCATAGTTATAGCAATTTAGGATTTTTTATTGGTGCAAAGGGGTAAGATCCTTTATCCATGTAGAGTGTATATTATCGTAGCTACTTGTTATATTGGCCCTACTATGTTGTATTGCATTGTTCCGTTCATATATTGGGAATGGATGGGTTATATACTCTGAGCCTGGGCAGGGCTGGTAGATTGGATTTGTCAAGATTTGAGTGATGATACTTTTATTATTTGATATTAGGCTTTTTGAGAAAAGGGTTGCAAATAATTTTTTTTTCAATATCATTGTCGTAATGGATTGTATCATATATTAGTTAAAACTGGAGTGGGTTGGGGGATGTTCTTTCCTCGGATTTTGCTTATAAGTTTATGTATAATTGGCTCACGTGTTTTCTTTGGAAAGACTATTTTCAAAATTATTCCAGTAATTGTATTTAACATTTATTATATTTCTCTTGAGATTAGCCTCTGCTTGTAATTTACTTAAATATATAGCAGAAGATGGTTCTTAAAAGCACTTGGTATCTACCAAGTGACAAATAGCAATCATAAATTCTGTGGGTCTGTCTGTCCTGGTTTTGCTAGTTCAGGCACTTCCAGGTAAGCTAGGACGATGAAATTTGTCACGCGTATCAGGAACAAGACTAGACTAAATTATAAATTGTCTTTTTCCTGATTCGACCATCTGGGGGGGGGATTGAGGGGATGGTTAAATCGAAAAAATTAGAAAAAATGAGGGATTATTAACTTACGAATGGGTGATCGGATCTTAATGAAATTTGATATTTAGATGGATATCGTATCTCAGAGCTCTTGTTTTAAATCCCGACCGGATCTGGTGACATTGGGGGAGGTTGGGAGGGACCTAAAATCTTGGAAAACGCTTAGAGTGGAGGGATTGGGATGAAACTTGGTGGGAAAAATAAGCACAAGTCCTAGATACGTGATTGAAATAACCGGAACGGATCTGCTCTCTTTGGGAAATTTTTTGGGGGGAGGATTAGTTCTGAAAAATTAGAAAAAATGAGGCATTTCTAACTTCCGAAAGAGTGGTCAGGTTTTAATGAAATTTCATATTAGAAGGACCTCGTAACTCAGATCTCTTATTTTAAATCCCGACCGGATCCAGTGTCATTTGAGGCTGAGGCGGGGGAACAGGAAATCTTGGAAAACGCTTAAAGCAGAGAGATCAGGATGAAACTTGGTGGGAAGAACAAGCACAAGTCCAAGATACTTGACTGACATAACCGGACTGGATCCGATCTCTTTGGTTAAGTTGGGAGGGGTAATTTGGAAAAATTAGACAAATGAGGTATTTGTAACTTACAAACGGGTGATCAGATCTTAATTATATTTGATATTTAGAAGGATCTTGTGATTTATAGCTCTCATATTAAATCCTGACGAAATCTGGTGATGTTTTGGGGAGTTGGAGGGGGAAACCAGAATTCTTTGAAAACGTGAAGATTGAGGTATATTTTTCTTACGAATGGGTGATTGGATCTTAATGAAACTTGATATATAGAAGGATCTCATGTCTCAGAGCGTCCATTTTAATTCGAATCGGATTCGGGGACATAGGGGGTTGGAGAGGGGAAACAAATCTTGGAAAACGCTTAGAGTAGAGAGATCGGGATGAAACTTGATTGGAAGAATAAGCACAAGTTATAGATACGTGATTGACATAATTGGAACGGATCTGTTCTCTTTGGGGGAGCTGGGGGGTGTTAAAAATTGGAAAAATTAGAAAAATTGAGGTATTTTTAACTTAAAAACATTTGACCAGATCTTAATGAAATTTGATTTTTAGAAGGAATTTATGTCTCAGATCTGTTATTTCAAGTCTCAACTAGATTCGGTTAATTTGGGGGGAGTTGGAGGTGAAACCTGAAATCTTGGAAAATGCTTAGAGTGGAGAGATAGGGATGAAACTTGGTGGGTAGAATAAGCGAATATCGTAGATACGTGATTGACGTAACTGGACTTGATCTGCTCTCTTTTAGGGGATGGGGTTCAGTGCTTTGGCGAGTTTGGTACTTTTGGACGTGCTAGGAAAATGAAAATTGGTAGGCATGTCAGGGAGCTGCACTAATTGACTTGATAAAGTCTTTTTCCCCGATTCGACCATCTGGGGGGCTGAAGGGAGAGGAAAAATAAGAAAATTTAAGGTATTTTTAACTTACGAGTGGGTGATCGGATCTTAATGAATTTTGATATTTAGGAGGACCTCGTGACTCAGAGCTCTTATTTTAAATCCTGACCGCCATTAAGTATCTGATTTTCCTTTTAAATCCATCTATTGATTCTTAGAATTTTGCTAGAGCTTATACCATATGAGCTTTTGGCTCTTGACTTCCGGCCTCGTCAAAAGTGCACTAAGAGCTCTTAGCTCTTGTTTTAAGTATGTTCTCCTAGCTACGTTTTTGTTTTCCATTTAATTTGGCATTCTCTTGTCCACCATGCTCTAGGAGTTTGTTTAGGGATTGTTTTCCTGGGTGTTGTTTTGGGGATAGCATCATTAGCTGTATTTGTTAGTATGGATGTCATAACTTCAGCATGTGTGTCAGCTGTTACAAATGATGTATGTGATTTCTGGGTTAGACTTGAAATTTTACCATTAATCTTATTTTTAAACTTAGTCCAATTTGCTTTAGTGCTGATATATTTAGGGATATGTGGCAGAATTTTGGCTGGTTCGTTTAATAAGGAAACTATGGCAACATGGTCAGAGCAAAGGGTATCAATTATCTTTATATAAATTCTGTTCAAAATGTTTATTTAACACAATTTGTAGCTCATTGTAACTTAATATGTAAGTTTTGGTATTATTTACCAAAGGATTTACCAAGGACGAGCTAGTTGACTCGTCCTTGGTGATTCGTTCTGATGGGAATATGAACTGGGCTATTTTGAAGAAGGAGTCTTATTGGGGGTGCTAGATGCTTTGGGTAAATTGGGTGTTCTGTGGGTGATAGTGTTGAGTGGTTTCATAGAGCAAGTAGATTATTGTGCTATTGTGTATGGGCTAAGAATGACAACTTTTCATATATTGGGTCGATTTCCTCAACTTCTAACTTAGACCTTGTTGTTGCTTCGTTTGGCAGTCACAAGGTCCAAATTTTAAAAGAAGGATTCTACTCTGACCACCTTCCTATCTCTACTTGCTTTTACTCAACCCCACGTATGGCTCAAATTACAGAATCGGGTATGTTTTCCTACCAAGATTGGAAAATGTGTCAATCGAGTCCTTCAGTAAAGTCTGTGACTAGATGCTGAGCAAAATCAAAGCGCCGATCAATCCTTTATGTGATCGTGTTGTGCTGCCACATCTCAGTTTTTGACCTAAGGAGAAGACTAGAAGTAGCTATCCATAACAGACCTGTAATAATTAACAGAAAAAGCCTTTTATTTCAAATCTACGACAAGAAAGAATGATTTAGAATCATCGTTTTACTTTATCACAAAGTTTTTAAAGGATTAAGACTAAAAAGCCTAAGCAGGGACTTCTTTAAAGTACCAAGGACAGTGAAAATGAAATCTGATCGTTTGAATTGGTTAAATAAAACTTAAACAGCCACATATATTTAAACAAAAAACTTCAAAAAAATCGGAGGTTCAATTTTTAAGGAAAAAAATCTCATATGTAGTTATACGATTTTTGCAATAGCAAGCACCAGTTTATGTATTTTGGCTGATCATTTTTACAATTTGTCATTCCAATGGGGTGGGAACTTTAACAATTATTGCTTGATTGTAATATTTCACTGCATTTGTTTTTTTGTGTATCCTAGTTTTAAACATTTTCAGCACTGGGTAGGTTTTGGTTTGTAGGGCTTGTGGGGTTTCATTTGTCCAAAGAGGAATATCTGACCAAGGATATTGTTTTCTTCTCTTAGTTTGAATAAGAAATACTTGCTTGACTTTTGGCCATTGGCATCCGGTTTACCCACTTGGGTTACATCAGCAACTGGGATTGGATTACCTGTTCTGTCGGAGAGCTCAATCTCATAAGTAGTGGGGCATATATTGTAATGCGTGGGGTATAGAAGGTTGTTATAGAAAAAGTTGTCATATAAACTTCGGAGGGGGCTCAAAATTTTCCTTTAGTTCCTGAATAGTTTCTAGAGGGATATTGTACACAACTATTTTAGTTGGGTTGTGGTTTTGGTTAATATATCTGCTGAATTATCACAGTTAATGTTTAAAGAGAACATTGATTTTAACAATTTGAAAATTGCAACCCTTAATAGAGCGACTCTTATTTGCGACTTGAGGGTATATAAGGTTTTTATTGAAAGCATTGTCGTAGAAACTTCAAAAGGAGCTCATTTGATTGAAAATTGAAAGGATGGATGCCCTTCTCAATAGTCAAAAGTGACTGGAGAGCAACTAACCCTCCTCCCACGACCACCATTTCCTCAAGCGCTTTAAATAATTTTTTTTTAAATATCCATTTTGTTCAGCGGATTTTAACAGATCTGGAAATTGTGTATTTGAGGATAAAAAAATTCCCCCTGGCCTCAGGGCAAGGGTTATAAGTAATGCCGTGGGATATAGAAGGTTTTTATAGAAAAAATTGTCATATAAACTTCGGAGGGGGCTCATTGGATTGCTAATCAGATGTTCCTTGCCTCTTTCTTAGAGTCAAAGTGATCGGAGGGCAGCTCCCCCCTGCACATGTTTTATTGTCCCGAAATGCATAAAATAGAATAGCCATTTTATTCAAAACAGTCTGAATATCATATAACAAGGCTTTTAGGGTAAAAAAAAAAACAGAGCCTAGGGGTAAGGGTTGTAAGTAATGCCCAGACGGTTTTTAAGGTTTTGTGGAAGTTATGGTTTTAAACTTTAGAGGAGGCTTATTTGGTAAAAGATTAGAATTTCTAGTTTACTTTCAACAGTCTGAAGTGACAGAGAGCAGCTAGCCTCCTCCCCCTTCTGACAACCCCTCTTGACCAAACGAATCTGATTAAAATTGTGAGACAGCAATTTCTCTCAAAATTGTCCAAAAAACTAAAACAGTGCCTCTAGGGTTGATGCAATGACCTCATCCCCAGGGCACTGGAGATATGGTTTTATGTCATGGCCTCGCGTCATATGAGGGAGTGGGTGGTCGCCTAACGTTCATGTGGAGCTCATATTGAAATTAAAAGTTATAGTGACCTTTTTAAGAGTCAAGGTGATTTGAGAGCACCCCCCCCACGCTCATCATTTTCCCAAAGACATCCAATCAAATTTAAGGATAGAAATTTCGTTCATTGTAGTTCAAGGGTCTGGAAACTATGTTTTACAGGATGGCATCCCTGCCCCCTCAGCTCTAAGGGCAAGGGTTGCAAGTTATGCTCTGGGGGTATATAATGTCTATAGAAGAGTGGTTGCGTATAATTTGGAGGAGACTTATTGGATTGGTAATCTGAATTTCTAGCCCTTTTTAAGATTCAAAGTGATTAGCAGGCAGATAACCCCCCCCCCAAAAAAAAAAAAAAAAAA
>Ga0209923_1000114_pt1 | contig 19364 bp, 22 predicted proteins | sample SalPon1_A_H2O_MG_FD_185696 | JGI IMG/M metagenome (GOLD analysis project Ga0209923, IMG submission 185696) | Salt pond water microbial communities from South San Francisco under conditions of wetland restoration - Salt Pond MetaG R1_A_H2O_MG... | ecosystem: Environmental > Aquatic > Non-marine... | reverse complement strand
AGGATCACCTCTTCCCTTTCCGAACAGAGAAGTTAAGCTTGTTAGCGCCGATGGTACTACGTCCAGTGGAAGAGTAGGTCGCCGCTTTCTTTTATAACCCTTTTAGCTAACGCTAAAAGGGTTTTTTATTTGTTATTGTTTAATAATTATTTAATTTTGAAAAAAAAATATGGAAATTAAAGATCATGATTTCAAAGATAAAGTTATCAATAATGATAAGCTGGTATTAGTAGATTTCTGGGCTGAATGGTGCGGTCCTTGCAGGACTTTGAGTCCAATTCTTGATGAAATTGCTGAAGATTATCAAGACAAGTTAGACTTAGCGAAAGTTGACATAGACCAGAATCAAGAATATGCCGTGAAGTACGGCATCAGGAACATACCCACTGTACTTTTATTCAAAAATGGTGAAATTGTTGATAAGCAGGTAGGTGTTGCTCCTAAGAAAAAATATGTTGATTCTATCGAGCAATATTTATAGTAATCCTTATCAATTAATAATAAACTATAGTGTTCACTGAACAGGAATATAATCTGTCTCAAAAGCTTAACTTTTATGCAAATCAAATTGTAGAGGGTTATATTGCTGGTTTGCATAAAAGCCCTTTCCATGGATATTCTTCCGAGTTCTCTGAACACAGGTTATACAATACTGGAGAGTCCACAAAGCATATAGACTGGAAAGTATTTGCTAGAACAAATCGGTTGTACACCAAAAAATATGAAGAGGAGACGAATTTAAGGTGTCAGTTTATTCTTGATAATTCATCTTCAATGTATTTTCCTTCCATAAATAATCCATCTCCAAAGAAACTAAATAAAATCTACTTTTCATGTTTGATGATCGCTTCTCTATGTAAACTTATGGAAAAACAAAGAGAAGCCGTAGGACTAAGTGTTTTCAACAATAAGCTTGAATTAAACACAGAGCAAAAATCTAGCTTTAAACAATATACATATATATATGATTATCTTCAACAAATTTGTCAGTCTATGACAAATGATACTAGATCAACTGATATCATTAACTTAAACAAAATTGTCGCAAAATTAAAAAGAAGGTCCCTTATTATCGTTTTTTCGGACCTATTCAAAAACTCAAACGACTCATCTGATTTATTTAAAACATTAAAAAACTTAAAGTTCAATAAACATCAAGTAATCTTATTCCATGTGTTCGACTCGGATAAAGAGTTAGAGCTTAATTATTCCAATAAGCCAAAAAAATTCATCGATGTTGAAACCAATGACCATGTAAATCTACTTGGTGATGATGCTAAAGAAGAATATAACGTACGCGTTACTGATTATTTTAAAGAATTGAAAAAAATATGTGCTAAATATAAAATTAATTACTATCCAGCTGATATAAAAAAAGAATTCAACGCTATTATCAATAAGTTCATGATTCAAAAACAATATTATTCGTATTAAAAAATACTCTAAGATGTTTGCAGATATAAAATATAAATTTATTTTTGCAACTTCAAATGGTCTGGTAGTTCAGTTGGTTAGAATACCTGCCTGTCACGCAGGGGGTCGCGAGTTCGAGTCTCGTCCAGACCGCTTTTTGTGTAGTAAGCTTGAAAACTCGTTTTTTGATCTTACGTAGAAAGCTTTCCACCAGGAAAGCTTTTATTTTTTGTAAAAGTTCATTTCATCAATATAATTCCAAACTTCCTTAGGTAATAATGGTCTGTAGTTTTTACCTTCTTTTACGCAGTATCTAATATAGGTTGAAGAGATTTCCATTATAGGTGTTTTGGTCCAGTGGATATTCCTGTGATTCTTAAATTCTTCAGGAAAATCACTTCTGCTAACTCTTGGACAAACATATAGTCCATAATTTTTTAATATGAAATCATAGTTCTTCCACTTTTTAAAATTAATAAGGTTATCTTCTCCAATGATAAGATTGAATGAACTTTTTTTATGATCTTCCTCTAATTTTACCAGTGTTTTAGAAGTGTAATTGGGTCTTGGTAGATCAAACTCAACCTTACTCGGTTTGATATTATCATACGGTCCTAGAGCCATTTCTACCATTTGATACCTGTGATAGTCGGCTAGTAGATTGCTGGACTTCTTGAAAGGGTTGTGTGGTGTTATCACTAACCAAACTTCATCCAGATCTGTAAATTCTGCTAAATGATTAGCTATGATCAAGTGTCCAATATGAATTGGATTAAAAGTTCCAAAATAAAGTCCTATATTCTTTTTTTTAGACATCATTAATGAATTCTAATATTGTTCCTCTTGTATTAGCAACAGCATCATCTAAATGTTCATTTATAATCACTTCATCAAATTGATGTCGCTTGCTTATTTCCCAATTAACTTTTTCTAATCTTTTTTTAAGGGATATCTTACTCTCGGTCTTTCTAGCTAAAAGTCTTTTTTTTAATGATTCAAGGTCTGGTGCTTGAATAAAAAGTGCCATACAATCTTCATTGAACTTATCTTTTATGGTTAAAGCCCCATTAACATCAATATCAAAAATTACATTGTACCCTTTTTTTCTCAATCGATCGACTTCTTGATGTAAAGTACCGTAATATTGACCCAAGTATACTTCTTCCCATTCAATGAAGGCATTTTCTTGTATCAGGGTCTTGAACTCTTCAAGACTTTTAAAATAATAATCTTTTCCTTCTCTCTCATTTGGCCTTGGATCTCTTGTCGTTGCTGATATAGAAAAAGATAATTTAAGTTCATCGTCTTTAATAAGTCGTTTTACTATTGATGTCTTACCACTGCCGGATGGAGCAGCAATCACAATTAATTTTCCTGCCTTCATTAGTATACGTTTAAGGTTTGTTCCTTGATCTTTTCTAGTTCTTCTTTCATTCCTATCACCTTATGCTGGATCAAGCTGTCGTTAGCTTTACTACCTATCGTGTTTATCTCTCTACCTATTTCCTGACCTATGAAACCTAACTTCTTTCCTAACATTCCTTCCGACTTGACAGAGCTCTCGAATTCTTCCAGATGAGCTTGAAGTCTTACTAATTCCTCATGGATATCCAATTTTTCAGTATAGTACAGCAATTCTTGTTCTAGTCGATTTTCATCTATTTCAGATTTGACCTGTTCTAACTTTTCATTCAATCGATAATGTATATTATCAATACGCCCTTTATCTTTACCTTTGACTATGGTTAGCAATGCTTTGATATTATTAATAGAATTGATGATATCAGTTTCTAATTGTTCACCTTCTCTCTTCCTTGACACTATCATCTTATCGATCGTATCCCTAAGTTTACTCATCAAACAATCTATATTTTCTTCGTTTAGATTTGCCTCACTTTCCACAATACTACCAGGAAGGTTCATCACAATTGAAAGAAAATTATCAGTGGGATAACTTTCCGCCAATTCTTTAAGTTCATCCAAGTAAGCACTCACGGCATCTTTATTTATACGATGTGTCTTTTCATCCTTTGATTTTATCTGTTTTATGAACAGATTGATCTTCCCACGCTGAAGCTCTTTCTTTATGAGGTTCCGGATCTCTATTTCGTATGGGTTAAGCGATTCGGGCATCCTGATCTGTATATCGCAATGTTTACTGTTTAGTGATCTCATTTCGATCTCATAATTGATACCATCAAGTTCTAATTCTTCATTAGCATAACCGGTCATGGATTGAAGCATACATTGTTTTTTTGCAAATATACTGAGTTTAAAGCCTGTTTGATAGTTAGAAATAAATAAATCTCTTCACTTCAAATATATTTGAATACTTTATTTTTACATCAACGATAAATTATGAAGTATTATATAATCGCAGGCGAGGCATCTGGTGATCTACATGGAGCCAATTTGATGAAGGCTATTCAGTCCAGGGATGAAAATGCACATTTCAGGTTTTGGGGTGGCGACTTGATGCAGGCTTTGTCATCTAACTGCGCCATGCACTATAAAGACATCGCTTTCATGGGGTTTTGGGAAGTGATCACCAATCTGGATAAGATCCTCAAGAACATAAGCTATTGTAAGAAGGACATCCTAGACTTCCAACCCGACACGATCATCTTCATCGATTATCCGGGTTTTAATATGCGGATCGCAAAATGGGCGAAGAAAACAGGCTTCAGCACACAGTATTATATATCACCACAGATCTGGGCTTGGAAAGAAAACCGGATAAATTCAATGAAAAGGGATATTGATCATTTATATGTCATCTTACCTTTTGAGAAAGAGTTTTACGAACAGAAGCATCATCATAAGGTTGATTTCGTTGGTCATCCTTTGATAGACGCTATTAATACTTTTAAATATAAAGATGAACAGGCCTTTAAAAAGGAAAATGACCTTTTAGAAAAACCTATAATAGCTTTGCTTCCTGGAAGTAGGCGGCAGGAGATAAGGAAAATGCTTTCCGTAATGAGGCAAATGGCATCGAGCTTTAATGAGCATCAATTCGTGATCGCCGGTGCACCAGGATTGACAAAAGAGGATTATGACCCTTTTTTAAAAAAAGACAACATATTAATGGTCAGGGACCAGACTTACAATCTATTAAGGATTGCACAAGCAGCACTGGTAACTTCAGGAACAGCAACACTAGAAACGGCATTGTTTGAAGTTCCTCAGGTTGTCTGTTATAAGGGCAACTATCTTTCTTATATGATCGCTAAGAACATCATCCATCTGAACTATATTTCTCTGGTGAACCTGATCATGGACGAAGAAGTCGTCAAAGAGCTTATCCAAACCGATTTTAACAAAGCTAATCTGCAACGTGAACTTGATAACTTACTTAAAGACGAAAATGCTTTAAGAATAAAAAAGAAATACAAAGAGCTAAAGATCAAACTAGGCCGGCAGGGAGCCAGCCAGAGAGCCGCAGAACTAATCGTGGAAAGAACATCATCAAAAATGCAGGAAAGCATCCTCTAAATGTTCGATCTGCTTTTTAGCTCCATGACCTACGACGGCTATAACATCAAACCTTACTTCAACATCTAGTTCCTTCACTTCCACAAAATGGTTGACCGCCTTTACTAATCGCTTGATCTGTTGTGGCTTCAAAAAATCCTGAGGTAGGCCAAAATCTCTTGTGCTTCTGGTTTTCACCTCAACTGCTACCAGCAGGTCTTCTTTCCTTGCAATGATATCCACTTCAGCTTTATCAAATCTATAATTTGTTGTAACGATTTGAAAACCATTGTTCTTTAAGTGGTTACAAGCTTCCAGTTCACCTTCTTTGCCTAATTCGTTATGCGCTGCCATTTTTAGATTGTAAATTTAATTGTCCATTTTGAACTTTCATTATTACTTTTTCCCCTAATAGTAAAGGGTAATTATCAACTTCATGACCCGCAGGAAAACCAAAGTACATCGGAAGATCATATTGCTCTACCACGTCTCTGATGATCGAATAAGCAGTTTTGCCAAATGCGACATCATTATCCTTCATAGCGCTGAAACTTCCTATGATCAATCCATTTACCCTTTCAAAAACACCGTTCCTCTTCAAATTGATCATCATCCTGTCGATATGGTAGAGATATTCATCCAGGTCTTCTAAGAAAAGAATGTTATCCTTAGGGTATAAACTGGACGGACTCCCGATAACGGATTGGATGACAGAAAGATTTCCGCCGATCAATCTACCTTCAACTTCACCATCCCGGTTCAGTGCACTTACTTTTTCCAGCCGATAATGTAGCGTTTTTCCTCTCAATAGATCGTTTAAATGAACTCTGGAATCTACTGATTTTTCTGCCAATCCTACGGGCATGACACCATGTAGGCTCATGATTCCTTTATTGAACAATGCCAGATGGAATACCGTAGGGTCAGAATAACCTATGAACCATTTAGTTCTTTCCATTAAAGGTTCAAAGTTGATATGATCAACTACTCTTGCGCATCCATAACCACCTTTACCAAACCATATTGCATCAATATTATCATCATCGATGATTTTCTGGAGAGCATTAATTCGCATCGCGTCATCTCCAGCGAACTGATGATAGGTATGATCGATATTATTTGCCAGCATCACCCGATATCCACAAGAGGTCAGCCAATCTTTGGCAAATTCCAGGTCCTTACTAAAAACCGCTCTCGCCGTAGCTACAATGGCTACTACTGATCCTTCGTGTAATGGCTCGGGCTTGATCATCAGGTAAAATTAAAAAAACTTTTATTTCAGCATTAAATACGATTACTTTTTTAAACTACGTCATATTTAGACAAATGATTACTTTTGCCTTTCCCTAAAAATGATCATGAACAACCCAAAGCGATATACCATAACAGCAGCACTGCCTTACACGAATGGACCTATTCATATTGGTCATTTATCAGGGGTTTACATCCCGGCAGATATCTATGCTCGCTATTTAAAGCTCAAGGATAAGGATGTGATATTCATCTGTGGTAGCGATGAACACGGTGTGCCCATTAAATTGAAAGCAGATAAAGAAGGCGTTACACCAAAGGAGATCGTAGATAGATATCACGAAATGATCAAATCCTCGTTCGATCGTTTTGGGATACATTTTGATCATTATTCCAGAACGACAAACCCTACGCACAATAGCACCGCAAGTGATTTCTTTAAAAAACTTCACGATAAGGACAAGTTCATAGAAAAGGAAACGGAACAATTATACGATCCGGAAGCAAAACAGTTCCTGGCCGATCGTTTTGTAGAAGGCACTTGTCCTAAATGCGGATATGAAGAAGCTTATGGCGATCAGTGTGAAAATTGCGGAACTTCTTTAAGTTCTCAAGAATTGATCAATCCCAAATCAAAAATTTCTGGTAGTAAACCTGTCAAAAAGACAACTAAACATTGGTTTTTACCATTAGACCAATATGAAGACTGGCTCAATGAATGGATCATTAAAGACCATAAAAATGACTGGAAACCTAATGTTTACGGCCAATGTAGATCCTGGATCGATGAAGGCCTTCAACCCAGAGCGGTTACCCGGGATTTGGATTGGGGAATACAAGTACCATTGGAAAATGCAGAAGGTAAGGTTCTTTATGTTTGGTTTGATGCACCTATTGGCTACATATCTTCAACTAAGGAATGGGCGGAAGCCAATAACAAGAATTGGAAAGAGTACTGGATGGATGAGGATACAAAACTGGTTCACTTCATAGGTAAAGATAATATCGTTTTCCATTGTATCATTTTTCCTATCATGCTAAAAGCAGAAGGAAGCTTCATATTACCAGACAATGTCCCGGCAAATGAATTCCTCAATTTAGAAGGTAGGAAATTATCAACCTCTAAGAATTGGGCGGTATGGTTGCACGAGTACTTAGAAGATTTCCCCGGAAAAGAAGATGTTTTGCGGTATGTGCTTACGGCAAATGCTCCGGAAACTAAGGATAATGATTTCACCTGGAAAGACTTTCAGGCCAGGAATAACAATGAATTAGTAGCTATTGTAGGTAATTTTATAAATCGCGTCACGGTCTTGACCCATAAATATTTCCAGGGTCATGTGCCGGAATATAAAGACCTGGATGAAGTCTCAATAAATGCGTTACAGCTGCTTAACCATCATCCTGATAAGATCGGGGATAAGATTGAAACTTATAAGTTCAGGGAAGCTCAGAACATATGGCTATCCCTGGCAAGGGCTGGCAATAAATATCTGGCCGAGAAAGAACCATGGAAGTCCATAAAAACCAATGAACAAGAAACAAAGAACACTTTATATATAGCATTACAGATAAGCGCGGCATTAGCGGTTTTAGGAAGACCGTTCCTTCCCATCACTTGTAAGAAGTTGTACGATATCTTAAAACTGGATGATGGGATTACCTGGAACGATATAACGGATAAAGCGGAATATCTGCCAGTTGGACATGGCATTGGTCAGTCAGTACATTTGTTCACTAAGATCGATGATAAGACCATCCAAAAGCAACAAGATAAACTTTTCCAAAATAAAGATGATAAAGAACGTATAGACCACAAACCAGTCAAGAAAGCTATAGATTTCAATGATTTCCAAAAACTGGATATAAGAGTAGGGAGCATTCTCTCCGCAAAACAGGTAAAAGGTTCGGAAAAGCTCTTAGAACTAAAGGTCGATATGGGTTTTGAGAAAAGGACTATCGTGTCAGGTATGGCAAAGCATTATCGTTTAGATCAGCTCCCAGGAAAAAGCGTATTGGTCGTAGCGAACCTTGAACCTAAAAAAATAATGGGGATTAAAAGTAATGGAATGATATTAATGGCGGAAAATGCAGAAGGATTAAGCCTGGTAAATGTTCCTGAAAACGCTAAACCAGGCGATATAGTTAATTGACCTATTTTTTACGCATATAAACACTAATAGGGACACCGGTAAAGTCGAACGATGCTCGGAGCAAGTTCTCCAGATACCTTCTATATGGTTCTTTCACATACTGGGGAAGATTACAAAAGAAGGCGAATTGAGGCCTTTTCGTGGGAAGTTGTGTCACATATTTGATCTTGACATATTTTCCTTTTATGGCGGGTGGCGGATTTTTTTGTATTAGTGGTAATAGAACATCATTCAGTTTGCGGGTCTTTATACGTTTGTTCTTGTTGTTAACTACCTGATTAGCAACATCTAAGGCTTTTAAGACACGCTTCCTGTCCTTAACGCTTATAAATAGGATAGGGACATCGGTAAAAGGAGCTATTTCTTCTTTGATATGAGCCGTATAATCATTGACAGACCGATGGTCTTTTTCTATTAGGTCCCATTTGTTTACCAAGATTACAATGCCATTATTGTTCTTTTCAGCTAACCAGAATATTTTCTGTACCTGTTGATCGAACCCTCGCTGTGCATCGAATAATATCAGACTTATGTCTGCATTTTCTATAGAACGGATACTTCTCAGCACGGAATAGAACTCCAGGTCTTCCCTGACCCTGGACTTTTTCCTTATTCCTGCCGTGTCGATCAGGTCGAATGCATGGCCAAAGCGTTTGAAACGGGTAAGATTGGCATCTCTCGTTGTTCCTGATTCATCATTCACGATAAATCTTTCTTTCCCCAGGATGGCATTGATAAATGATGATTTTCCGGCATTAGGCCTTCCCACAACAGCCAGATTGGGGATTTTCTCAAAGTTCTCATCTTCGGGAATAATCTGGTCACTTATGTCATCAAGTAGATCACCCGTTCCACCTCCTGATATCGCTGCTATTTCATAGTATTGTTCAAATCCTAACTGGTAGAATGTTGTTGCTTCTATTCGGTCATCTGGATTGTCAACTTTGTTAACGACTAAGAACGTAGGCTTACCACTTCTTCTAACCAGTTCAGCAACGGCTTCGTCATCAGGTGTAACACCATCTTTACAATTGACAAGGAATAATATCATATCCGCTTCCTCAACTGCGGTTTTGACCTGATGATCGATCTGGTCTCCATAATGATCTTCTCCACCTATCACATATCCACCCGTATCGATCACCGTAAAGGTCTTCCCGTTCCATTCAGCTTGACCATAGTGTCTGTCTCTTGTGACACCACTGATCCGGTCTACAATGGCTTGTCGATTCTCTATCAATCGATTAAAAAAGGTTGATTTACCTACATTTGGCCTACCTACTATGGCTACAATTGTACTCATAACTCAATTTAGTTGAAATTGCAAAAATAGGTTTTTATTCATCTGCAATTATCTTTTTAAAAGATTACTTGCAATTGGTAAGTAATAATCATTTTCTTTATCAATAAAAAATTCCTAAAAATTATCATCTAAATTACACTTTTCATTTATTTGTACCAAAATATATTCTTTGAAAGAGAAAGTATTGCTTGTTGATTCAAACGATCAGGTTTTAGGTAAAATGGAAAAAATAGAAGCTCATGAAAAAGGATTGCTACATAGGGCATTTTCCGTCTTTGTATATAATAACAATGGTGAGCTATTGATGCAAAAACGTGCATTTTCAAAATATCATACACCTGGTCTTTGGACCAATACCTGTTGCAGTCATCAACGAGAAGATGAAACCAACGTTGAAGCGGGAAAAAGAAGACTTCAAGAAGAAATGGGCTTCACCACCGATCTGGAGGATCAATTCTCATTCATTTACAAAGCTCCATTCAGCAATGGTCTTACGGAACATGAATATGACCATATCCTCACCGGTCATTTCAACGGTATTCCAAATCCGAACCCTAATGAAGTAGCGGAATGGAAATGGATGAAACTGGATGAAATTGAAAAGGACATAGAAGAACAACCGGAGAATTACACAGCCTGGTTCAAGATACTCCTTGAAAAGTATCTTGAGAAATTAAATAATGACAAGAGATAATAATGAAGAAAGTAACCGTACATCGTAAAGCTCATTTCAATGCCGCACACCGATTATATGTGAAAGAATGGTCATTTGAAAAAAATCAATCGGTCTTTGGCAAGTGCAATAATCCGTATTATCACGGACACAATTATGAGATCGTAGTATCCGTTACCGGCGAAATTGATCCGCAGACGGGTTATTTAATAGATATGAAAATCCTTAAGGACATCATAAAGGAAGAAATCGAAGATGCCTTTGATCATAAGAACCTGAACGAGCAGGTTCCAGAATTCAAAAATATAAACCCAACTGCGGAAAATATCGTGGTTGTATCGTGGGAGAAGATCAGGAAAAGGTTAGATGAAGCCTTAGAACTGGAAGTTACTCTTTACGAAACTCCTCGCAACTTTGTAACTTATAAAGGAAATTAGAAATGGAACTAAAAGAAGGCGATCCTGTACCCCATTTTAGTGGTGTGGACCAAAATGGAAAAAACTTTGATAGTAAAGAACACATAGGGAATAAACCTTTGGTGGTATATTTCTATCCCAAGGATTTTACGCCAGGCTGTACACAGGAAGCTTGTCAATTCAGAGATAATTATGAGGATTTTAAAGAGCTAGGTGCAGAAGTAATAGGTATAAGTGCAGATTCAGCTAAATCCCATGAGAAGTTCAGCAAAAAACACGATCTTCCCTTCCTACTGTTATCCGATGCTAACAAGAAGTTGCAAAAGAAATTTGGTGTAAAAAAGAGCGTTTTTGGCCTTCTGCCGGGCAGGGAGACCTTTGTTATCGATAAGCAAGGCAAGATCATCATGCGATTCAATGATCTTAAAGCATCAGGGCATATCCGTAAGGCTCTAAAGGTTTTAAAGCAATAAGAATTTGAAAAGAAGAATTGATCTATATCCCTTAAATTTCAAGCCGATACTTAAAAGTAAAATTTGGGGTGGAAATAAATTAGTTGAGCAGCTCAGCAAGCGTGCAACCATCGACAAGCTAGGAGAAAGCTGGGAGTTATCGGGTGTTACAGAAAATTTGTCAGAAGTAGCCAATGGACCGCTGAAAGGTCAAGACCTAAAACAACTTATTCAAATTTATCAGGATGATCTTGTTGGTAAAAAAGTGTATGCTAATTTCAAAGAACAATTCCCTTTGCTCATCAAGTTCATCGATGCTGCTGACACCTTATCCGTTCAATTGCACCCGGATGACCGGCTAGCTCAGCAACGTCACAACTCTTTTGGAAAGACCGAAATGTGGTATATCGTAGACCATGAAGAAGGTGGATTTATCATCGCGGACCTGAAGAAAAAATTGAACGAAGAGCAACTGAGAGAGCTCATCGACAAAGGGCAGCTACAACAACATTTAAAAGCTTATCCTACAGAAAAAGGAGATACGTTTTTTATATCACCAGGTTTGGTCCATGCTATAGGGAAAGGCGTCTTGTTAGCAGAAATCCAGCAAACTTCGGACATCACTTACAGATTGTTCGATTGGAACAGGAAAGATGACCATGGAAACGAGCGTGAATTGCATATTGAAGATTCCTTAGAAGCAGTAGACCTTTCCCTGAACGCCCGACCTAAGGTGAATTATGATAAACGGGCTGAAAAGGTTGAGCTGATTGACAATAGATATTTCACAACTTCGAGGCTCAACCTAAAAGCAGCTAAAGAAATAGACCTTAGCTACAGGGATAGTTTTACGATATTCATCAACGTATCAGGTAAGGTGGAAATCATTTATAAGGATAAAAGCTATTCATTATCAATGGGCGAAACCATGCTTATTCCGGCTATTATAGATAAACTTCAGCTAGTACCAGCTTCAACTGCTACTTTATTGGATGTACATATTCGTTAAGAAGTTCCAACGGGATTTCTGGTCTTGATGTTTTCTATGATCATCTTCGCATGGATCCTGGAATTCTCAATGAACCATTTATGGGTTTCCATACCGCCACAGATCACACCTGCCAGATAGATACCTTTCTTATTGGTTTCCATCGTTTGTGGGTCGTATATCGGTATCCTACTTTGTTCATCTTGAAGTTCGATTCCCATCGACCTCAAGAAATCAAAGTTAGGCTGATAGCCGGTCAAAGCAAGGACGTAATCATTCTTGAGCTTAAAATGTTCCTTTTTGGCCTTATCGTATAAATTAAGCTCCTGCTGATCGATCGCTTCAACTTTTGTATTAAAGTAAGCATCGATGCTGCCTTCTTTTATCCTGTTGACCATATCCGGTCTTACCCAATATTTGACACGTTCACCAATTTTATCACCTCTAACGATCAAACTAACACGGCCGCCTTTCCTGAATATTTCCAGCGCGGCATCAACCGCAGAATTACTTGCGCCCACAACAGCCACATCCTGCATCGCATAAAAATGAGGGTCATCATAATAATGGCTGACCTTATCCAGATCCTCGCCTTTTACATTAAGATAATTAGGTTTGTCATAAAAACCGGTAGCTATGATGATGTTCTTGCTTAAATACTGCTCTTTATCGGACTTGATCTTATAACAACCATTCTGCTGGCTGACGTTCTCTACCTTTTCAAATAAATTGATCGTCAAGTGATTAGATGTAGCTATACGTCTATAATATTCTAAGGCTTCTTGTTTAGAAGGTTTGGCCGCTTTGCTGATGAAGGGTATCTCATCTATTTCCAGTTTCTCAGAAGATGAGAAGAACGTCATGTTCTGCGGATAGTGATATAACGAATTCACAAGTGCACCTTTCTCCAATATCAGATAATCAAGGTTCTTTTTTTTAGCTTCAAGCGCACAGGCCAGTCCTATAGGACCGCCACCTATTATCAATACATCTAATTCCTTTTTCTTATTCGTTGACAATATAGTTGAGTTTTTTAATGGTTTGAACGGGATTCTCTGCTTTGAACACGTGACTTCCGGCGACGAAAACATCGGCGCCATGTTCTTTCAGGTCTAGGATGTTCTTATCTGTAACGCCGCCATCAATCTCTATTCGCACGCTCAGGTTTCTGTCTTGTATCATGGACCTTAGCTGGACTACTTTATCAAAAGTATTATTGATGAACTTTTGTCCACCAAAACCAGGATTCACGCTCATTAAACAAACTAGATCTATTTCAGGTAAAACGGGTTCTAAAAGTGAAACAGATGTATGCGGATTAATAGCCACACCAGTTTGCATACCGTTTTCTTTTATTAATTGGATACTTCTGTGTAAATGGCTACATGCTTCATAATGAACGGTCAATAGATTTACACCTAGCTCAGCAAAGGTCTTCGTATATCGATCTGGGTCGATGATCATCAAATGCGTATCCAGAAACATTTTGGTTTCTTTTTTGATCGCTTTGATGACCGGCATTCCAAAGGAGATGTTCGGTACGAAAACGCCGTCCATAATATCCAGATGTAACCATTCCGCCTGAGATTCATCACATAAGGCGATGGCACTTTTTAAATCGGCAAAATCAGCCGCTAATAAAGATGGAGCTATGATGTTTTTTCCCATAATTGAAATTAATTGCAAAATTAGCAAATATCGATCCGTATAGGGATAGTTTTAGGTTTCTTTAAATGATATGGCTATTAAACTTGTGTTATCAGCCTAATTTTATCAACTGAAAAAGATAGTTTTGCAATCGGTATGAAAGAACTTCAGTATCTCAATAAATTCTTTGTCAAGTATAAATGGAAGCTCATCCTGGGGCTTTTCATCACGATAGGTGCGCGTATCTTTTCACTTTTCACACCACAGCTCATAGGGGATTCCACGAATGTGATCGAGCAATATGTGAACGGCGAGATCACCGATATAGATATAGTTAAAGATGAGCTTTTGTTGAACATAGGGCTTATCATAGGAGCGGCACTCCTGTCTGCCTTCCTTACCTTTCTGATGCGACAAACGTTCATCGTGGTATCCCGATATATAGAATATGACCTAAAGAACGAGGTTTTCCAGCAGTACCATAATTTATCACTTAACTTTTACAAGAAGAACAGGACCGGCGACCTGATGAACCGCATTAGCGATGATGTCTCTAAGGTCAGAATGTACGCTGGACCGGCACTGATGTATGGCGTTACCACCTTGACCTTGTTTTTTGTAGTGATCAGTTATATGTTCTCAACCGCACCGGTCTTGACACTTTATACATTGATACCACTTCCGGTCTTATCTTTCGCCATATATAAATTAAGCGTTGCTATCAATCAGCGTAGTAATATTGTACAGCAATTTTTATCAAAGCTCCATACGTTTACACAAGAAAGTTTTAGCGGAGTAGCGGTGATCAAATCCTATGGAATCGAAAAAATGGTCCAATCTGACTTTACAGACCTTTCCAATGAAAGCAAGGCGAAGAACATCGACCTTGTAAAGGTTCAGGCGTTCTTTTTTCCGTTGATGATATTGCTCATCGGGCTTAGCAACCTTCTGGTCATCTACATAGGTGGTTCTCGTTATATGGATGGACAGATCGCCAATGTAGGCGTTATCGTAGAATTTCTTCTTTATGTTAATATGCTCACCTGGCCAGTAGCGTCCGTAGGTTGGATTACATCCATGGTACAACGTGCAGAAGCTTCCCAGAAAAGGATCAATGAGTTTTTGAGCGAGAAACCAGAGATAGAGAATCATACGGTAGAACATCGTGAAATCAAGGGAGAAATTAAGTTCAACAAAGTAACTTTTACTTACGATGATACGCAGATCACCGCTCTGAAGAATGTCAGCTTCCATTTAAAGCAAGGCGAGACCCTGGCCATCATGGGAAAGACCGGAAGTGGCAAGTCCACCATTCTGGAGCTCATAGGTAGATTATATGATGTACAGCAGGGAGATGTGCTCATAGATGGACAAAAGATAGCAACGATCCATCTCAACGATCTCCGCGAGTCCATTGGCTATGTGCCACAAGATGCGTTCCTGTTCAGCGATACGATCCGGAACAATATCAGGTTCGGATACGCTGACGCTACGGAAGAAGAAGTGATAGAAGCAGCAAAGAACGCGGCCGTACATAATAATATCACTGATTTCCATAGAGGATATGATACGATCCTGGGCGAAAGAGGCATCACCTTGTCCGGTGGGCAAAAACAAAGGATATCTATAGCTCGTGCCATAATCAAGAACCCTCGTATCGTATTGTTCGATGACTGCTTATCCGCTGTTGATACAGAAACAGAAGAAGCTATATTTGAGAAGTTAAAAGAGATATCGAACAAGAAGACTTCTATACTGGTCAGTCACAGAGTTTCTTCGGCAAAGTTCGCCGATCAGATCATCATCCTCGATCAGGGAGCGATCATCCAGAAAGGTTCTCATGAAGAGCTTATGAACCAAGATGGATATTACCGTCAACTCTATCAAAAACAGTTATCTGAAAAATATTATTAAGAATTCCTTGGCAATTGTTCTGATTTTTTACAAATTTGACCCTTCAAACAATTATCAATAAAATCTAAAAGACTATGAGTGAACAAGGAACGAAGAATGATGACATTTATGCGAAGGTATTCCGTGCAGGCAGAAGAACATATTTTTTTGATGTCAGATCAACCAAAGCAGACGATTATTACCTAACGATCACAGAAAGCAAGAAATTTACTAATGAAGATGGATCCTACTTTTACAAAAAACACAAGATCTACCTTTATAAAGAGGATTTTGAAGACTTTAAAAACGCCTTAGGAGAAACCACGGACTTTATTATCAAAGAAAGAGGAACGGAGGTCATCAGCGATAAGCATCAACCGGACTTTGAAAAACAAAAACAAACCGAAAACGATGATTCTGCGGAAGATGCACCTAAAGCTTATACTGATGTAGAGTTTGAGGATATTTAGAAATTAAAATAACTTATTAAACTAAAAAAGCCTCACTTTAAATGAGGCTTTTTTTTAGTTTATATAAAAATCGACTTTTTTAATAATGAAAAATCAATTTTTTATGAAATGGTGATATTACATCTGACTTTTCAACTTCTATTCTTTTGTGGCAGGTTCTATCAATAGTAAGGTCTCAAGATTTGATAAAATCATATGGTCTCTGATCCTGATTATATTTCCGATTGTAGGTTCTTTTATTTATCTTTTGTCAAAAAAAAAAGGTATAAATCCTTATCTGCAATCTATTTACACTTTACTTTGTTATAAGATTTTTTTACACTAGAATAGTATGAATTGCGCTAATATTACAGTTCATTCAATCGATGGCAGTTGTATTCAGTTGATTTATTACTTTTGATCAAATTTTGAATAGCATGCCTCAGGTTCATTATATAAATGCAGAATTTTTAAGTTTAGATAATATACAACAAATTATCGATAATAACTATTCTCTCGCTTTAAGTGAAGATGCGATTGATAAAATAAATAAGGCCAGAAAATACTTAGATGACAAACAAAAAGATGAAGACACGCCTATTTATGGTGTAAACACAGGCTTTGGTTCGCTATGTAATATTAAGATCTCCAGTGATAATCTAACCACTTTACAGGAAAAGTTGGTCATGTCGCATGCCAGCGGAACTGGTGATATTGTTCCACAGCGGATTGTCAAACTGATGTTGTTGCTCAAGATTCAATCTTTAAGTTATGGCTATTCCGGTGCGAGCTTGGCTTTAGTACAACAGTTGATCACTTTGTATAACCACGATGTTTTGCCAGTGATTTACGAGCAAGGCTCTTTAGGTGCATCCGGCGATCTGGCACCATTGGCGCATTTTTCTTTGCCGCTTATCGGTTTTGGAAAGGTACATTACAACAATGGAATTTTTGAAACCCAGGAGATCTTTGAAGCAAAAGGCTGGAAACCTATCCAGCTCCAATCAAAAGAAGGTTTAGCCTTGCTGAACGGTACGCAATTTATGAGTGCTTATGCTATTGATTGCTTACTGCAAGCCAGAAAGATCAACTATTTTTCTGATTTAATCGCAGCCATATCCATTGATGCTTTTCAATGTAGGCAATCGCCTTATGACGACTTGGTTCAGCAGGTAAGACCGCATGTTGGCCAAATAAAAACGGCCCGTCACATTCGCTATTTTTTAAAAGGAACAGAATTATCCGGCAATCAAAGCGCTAATGTCCAAGATCCATATTCGTTTCGCTGTGTTCCGCAAGTGCACGGCGCTTGTAAGGATGGCATTGCTTTTATAGAACAAACCGTTCTTCTTGAGATCAATGCGGTAACGGATAATCCCAATATTTTTATAGAAGAAGATAAGATCATATCTGGCGGTAATTTCCACGGTCAGGTTTTGGCCATGCCTCTAGACTATTTTGCCATCAACTTAGCTGAGTTAGCCAATATCTCTGAAAGAAGAATCTACCAGTTGGTTTCCGGTAATCGCGGATTGCCCGCTTTTTTGATCGATAGTCCAGGATTGAACAGCGGCTTGATGATACCGCAATATACCTCCGCCGGAATAGTCAGTCAGAATAAACAACTTTGTACACCGGCAAGTGTTGATTCTATAGTTTCTTCAAACGGTCAAGAAGATCACGTCAGCATGGGCGCTAACGCAGCAACAAAACTCTATAAAGTAACCGAAAACACCTTACGGGTTTTGGCTATTGAATTGATCAATGCTTCTCAGGCGATCTACTTTAGAGAGCCCAAACGATCATCACCCATCATTGAGAAGTTCTTAGCTGATTTTAGGGATCAAGTGCCTATCATTAAAGAAGACAAAATTATGGCTGATGAAATTCAGAAGGCAGAAAGGTTTTTGAATAGTTATCATATGGGAGTGTAAATTAAACTCTGTCTGGTTTTTTCGTTCTGGAGGGGCTAGCCACTCCAGAACGAAGTTTTAGATCCAATGGAATCCTATCTCCAAATTTAATCTATAATTACTGAACTGTCAAACTCCAGTTATGTAGCGGTTCTTTCCATTTTTTCTGGATGTTTTATGTAGCTAAACAAACATGCAAATCTACCATTCCAATGCCAGCACGAATATAAACATTCGACAGCAAATCCAAAAAAACGCTAATTGCTCTATTAAAGATCTAGCAGAAAAATATAATATATCGACACAAACTGTTTCTAAATGGAAGCATAAAGCTTCTTTAACTGACGCTTCTTGCGTTCCTTTGAAAATCTACTATGCTTTATCTGAAACTGAACGATCTTTGATAATTGCTTTACGTAAATCAACTTGGTTACCTCTTGATGAAATTCATGAGATGATCTTAAATCAAAATCCAAACATCTCTAGAAGTTCCGTTTATCGCTGTTTTGTAAGAGAACACATCAATAAAGTTCCTGAAGAGAAAAGAGAAAAAGCTAAAAAATTCAAAGCATAAAGTCCAGGCTTTCTTCATGTCGATGTCACTTATCTCCCTAAGTTCAACGGTAAAAAATCTTATTTATATGTAGCTATAGACAGAGCTACTAGAAGTATGTTCTATTGTATTTATGATCGTAAAACGGCTAACAATACAGAATATCTTATGGATAAATCCCTTGAGTTCTTTCCTTTCAAGATCACCCATATTCTAACTGATAACGGTTTAGAATTCACCAACAGGTTGTTGATCTCTAAAAAAGGTAACTCTTGCTCTAAACCCTCTAAAATGGATATTAAATGCCAAGAAGAAAATATAGAACACAGACTTACTAAACCATCCAATCCTAAGACCAATGGAATGGTTGAAAGAGCCAATGGTACAATTAAGAATAGCACGATCCTTAAAAATGATTATAAGGATGATCAAGAAATGAGCTTAGATCTAATGAACTTTATGTATGGCTACAATCTCTACAGAAGACACGGATCATTGATGAAAGAACTTAAAGTAAAAACACCTATTCAAGCCATAGAAAAATGGTATGAGCTAGAACCCAAAATATTTAAAATTACACCATCTGAATTTAAAAATAAACTCATAGATTTACAATCTAAAATTGATCAACTTCATCAACAACCTTGTGAAACCTGACATCTAGTTACAAAGTAGATATCATCCAATGTCCATTGTAAATACTGCTGGTAATCAGTATAAGCTTTATGAAAAACAACAAAAGAGTCTTTCTCTAACCTTAATTCTTTTAAAAATGTATGATCGTGA
>Ga0209923_1000113_pt1 | contig 19439 bp, 19 predicted proteins | sample SalPon1_A_H2O_MG_FD_185696 | JGI IMG/M metagenome (GOLD analysis project Ga0209923, IMG submission 185696) | Salt pond water microbial communities from South San Francisco under conditions of wetland restoration - Salt Pond MetaG R1_A_H2O_MG... | ecosystem: Environmental > Aquatic > Non-marine... | reverse complement strand
AGCAGATCGTCGCGGTGGGCCCCGGGCTGTCGTTCACTGACCCCCATGACCGAGCCCGGTTGGGTGGGCAGCTCCCGTCGGCACTCAGCTGAGGACGCCCTCTCTGATCGCAGACTCCGCAGCGGCGCGTGCCTCATCTGCATCGAACCCGGTGATCAGCGCCCTGCGGATGCTCGAATCTTTGATCCGCAGCTCCTCTGCAGCAGCTGCGATCGCGGGCATCGCCCGCGTCACATTGTCCGCAATGGGTACGGTCGCAGCCGCCATCGACCGTGAGAGGGGATTGAGGTCAATCACGATCTCCTGTTTTCCTGCAGCAGCCAGGGCTGCGGCTCTGTCACCATCTTCCAGGGGAACGAGCACGACATCCGCAGCTCCGATACCTGTGGTATCGACCTTCGCCCGCGCATGATCGATCCCCTCGATCTGGCCATCCCGGTCGAACCCGCCGACCTCACCCGCACCGTGTGCACGCAGGTGTGCTGCGATTGCCTCTCGCCGGTCCTCGCTCGCATGGAAGAGGTTCACCTCAAGCACGGCATCAGTCGCGGTTGCGACCGCAACCGTCGCATCCGGGACGAGTGCTGCCACGTTCCCGTTGACAGAGATGACCGGGTGCTCAGCCTCGAGCAGCAACGCTGCCGCCACCCGAGCCGCCGTCGCCGCCGTCGGGAGCGTCTGCTCACCCAGGAGGTAGTCGAATGCCTCCCCTCGCCCCTGTGCGATCAGTCCGCCGCGTGCTGTGATACCAGCATCCACGCCCGACTCGATACGTGCCCGTGTCATCAGCGAGTCATATCTCGGGTGTGAGGGTGGGATCGCCTCATCGGTCATGCACGCAGATGGACAGCCACGGTTACAACACTCTCGGTCCCGGGGCGACTGTCGCCTCGAGTGGCCGATAGCCTGCTGCTGAGAGGCCGCCATCGCAGCTGAAGACCGACTCCCCGATCATCACCATCGCTGCGTGGTGTCCCACCGCATCCACCCGCTCGAGCACCTGCCGTACCTGCGGTCCCGCTAGGTCTGTGCGAGCGGTGAACCTCGCCGCCGCCGTCATGAACGCCTCCAACGTGGGATTCGCCCACACCGTCCGAACCGCCTCCCGGCCGGCTTCTGCCAGTCGTTCCTCGGCATCATCGAGGACCGCCGCCGTCGAGCGCGATCCGAAGATGAGATACTCGATGGTGGGCGCGGCGGGTAGCTGTTCGACCTGCCCGGTGGGCGGAGCGCCGGGTCGGAGCCTGAGGCTGATGCCACCGGTCGCCTGTCCGATGACGTCGCCCAGCCCTGTACGACTGGTGACCTCTGCCACATGCGACATGCGCACCAGATCATCAGAGGGGCGATCGACCAGGCCAGCCGCTTGTGCTCCGAGTGCTGCACCCAGTGCCATCGCGCCCGAGACGCCGAACCCGACACCCAACGGTAGGGGCGTCACCGCATCGACGACCCCCGCCACATCCAACCGTTCGAGCACTGCCCGCACTGGCGGTATCTCCACGGCCTGTCCATTCAGCACGATATCCGTCTGTGGCGCCTTGGTGACGGTGATGCTCACCCCATCTGAGAGGGCGATCCCTCCACCAACCGATCCGGACCGGGCAGGATTCGCACCATACACCGGCATGAAGAACCCAGTGATGTGCCCTGGGACCCACACACCATGGGCTGCTGTCATCCCCGCATTCAGGGCGAGAGCCGCTGACGGTCCCGGGGGAACAACACCGCCTCCCGGATGTTGTCCAGACCCAACATCGTCATGAGCAGGCGCTCGCCGCCGATAGCCCACCCCGCATGCGGTGGCATCCCATATCGGAACATCTCCGTGTAGTACTCGAACTGGCCGGGATCGAGCCCCTGCTGTTCGAACCCAGCGACAAGCGCATCATAGCGATGTTCACGCTGTCCACCTGAGACCAGTTCCATCTGTGGGTGCATCAGGTCGAACCCCGTCGAGACGGCTGCATCTGCCTCAGTATCCATGATGTAGAACGGCTTGATCGCTGAGGGCCAGGCAGTGATGAAGTAGTGCTCACCCATCGCCTCTCCGAGTGTCCGCTCCGCTTCGGTGGGCAGGTCATCGCCCCACGTTAATTCGTCAGCCAGCGCGCCCGTGGCATTGATGCGATCGATCGCATCAGCATAGGTGAGCCGTGGGAAGGGACCTGATGGTGGTTCGAACCCCTCGATACCCAGTGTCGCAAGTGCTGTCTGGCACTCATCAGCGACCGCCTCATAGGCCGCGATCACCACGGTCTCGACCAGGGACATGGCTGCATCCGCATCGAAGAACGCCCCCTCGAAGTCGACCGAGGTGGCCTCATTCAGGTGGCGAGGGGTATTATGCTCCTCAGCACGGAAGATCGGGCCGATCTCGAAGACGCGCTCAAGACTCGATCCTGCGATGAGCTGCTTGAACAGCTGCGGTGACTGGTTCATGAACGCCTCCTCACCAAAGTAGGTGATCGGGAACAGCTCAGTCCCCCCTTCTGTGCCTGTCGCCACGATCTTCGGCGTGGTGATCTCAGTGCAGTCCGCATCACGAAGTGCGGTTCGGGTGGCCTCGAGGACGCACGCGCGGATCCGGAAGATCGCTGCGATCTCCGGACGACGCAGGTCGAGCGTCCGATTACTCAGGCGTGTCGACAGCTCTGCATCCACCTTCCCTGAGGGGTCGAGAGGGAGGTTCGGCTCTGCTGCTGCGACCTCCTCGATCGCTGCGGGGACGATCTCCACACCGGTCGGTGCACGTGGCTCCTCAGCGGCCGATCCCGTCACGGCGATGACCGATTCCCGGGCCATCCCGAGCGCCCGCTCGGTGAGTGCCGCATCGAGCTCGTCCTTCTCGATCTTCACTTGGATCAGTCCACTGCGGTCACGCAACAGCACGAATGCGATCCCCCCGAGGTCACGCACCTCGTGGATCCACCCCATCACGGTGACGGTCGTATCCGGCTCGACCGCGGCGGTCAGCGTCCGTTCATGCATACCTACTCACCGGCCGGCGGGGGGTTAAACTCGGTCGGTTCAGTCGTCTGCGGGGGGCTCCGCCGCCCGTGCATCCCGGACGGCTGTCACCGTCTCGGCGACGGCGTCTGTTCCCGCATCGTGCAGCAGATTCCCGACGACGACCGTGTCAGCGACCTGGCCCATCTCGTATGCCCGGTCGTAACCCGTGATCCCACCACCGTAGAACACGGTCGCACTGTCACATGCGTCATGTGCTGCGGCGACCAGCTCGGGGTCGCCATACATCCCCGAGTACTCGATGTAGACGATCTCCTGGCCGAACATGCGCTCTGCCACCGCAGCGTAGGCTGCCACATCTGCTGCATTCAGGTCCGTATCCGCCTCCGTCAGCTCCGCCACGGACGCCTCTGGGTTCAACACGATGTACGCCTCGGTGACGGTCCGATCCCACTGTAGCGGACCATCCATGCGGACCCACTCTTTGTGCGCGCCCGTCACCCAGAACGCCGACTGTGCATTCAACACGGTGGGGATCAGGTAGCCATCGAGGGCAGGTGAATCGATGACCACGGCGGGGTTCGAAGGCTCCTGGTACAGTGGGATATCGTAGCTGGCACACGCATCGATCACCCGCTGCATCTTCTGCTCGGTCACATCCAGCGTCCCACCGATCTCGATCGCATCTGTTCCAGTCGCGACGACATCCTCGAACGTGTCTCCGTCGGCGAGGGGCTTGTCAGGGTCCACCTTCACCACGTGATCCCACCTCCGCCACGGTCCGCTCATGATACGCGGATGTCGCGGGCAGCGGTAAAACTCCGGCGATGATGCTGGTGCTCAGGTCTCCTCAGCTGCACCCACGACCTGCTCTGTCAGTTCCTCGACCGTCTGGGAATCATCCTTATCTGCGGTATCCTCGGGTTGGCCGTTGCGCCGAGCATCGAGCTCTGCAGCATTGCAGATGGGACAGCCCAACTCCCAGGGGTCGCGGCCATCATCGGTGACGACCTGGACCTCCGGGAGATCATGCTCCTCGCACATCTCGTCGGTCACCTCGATCTCACCCCGCCGTGGGAGCGGCACCGCATACTCGCAATCGGGATACCGATCACAGCCTGCGAGCCGGCTCCCCGACCGCAGGACCTTGATCGCCAGCTGCCCCCCGTCCGTCGTACCACACTCCGGACATGGACCGATGGGCCGGTCGGCGATCGATTCGGCTTCCTCCGCCTTGCATGCAGGACAGCCATGAACCGTGGTCCCGCGCCCCGCGAGCAGCTTGATTTCGGCGAGTTCGTGCTCCGGACACACTGTCTCGGTTGTGATGGGCCGACCGCTGTTGGGTAAGGGGTACGTGAAGTCGCACGCCGGGTAGCCATCACAGCCGATGAAGAATGAGCCGTTGCGTGCTTCGCGGATCACCAGGTCATGATCGGATTCCGGGCATGGACCGACCGTTCGGTCCGCTTTCAACGACCCCTTGATGTGCGCCCCGATCGCATCTCCTTGTTCATGCAGGGTGTCGAACACCTCCGTCAGCAGTGCCTTCGACTCCTCTGTGACCTCCTCGAGTGTACGCTCACCCGCAGCGATTGCCTCCATGTCCGCCTCCAGCTGCGCGGTCATCTCCGCGGAGATGATCTGCTCGGCATACGCCTCTGCGGCGTCGACAACCGCACGTGCAAGCTGGGTGGGTCGTGGCGGATTCTCCTCGATGTAGTTGCGTTTGTACAGCGTCTCGATCACGTTATGACGGGTAGCCTTCGTCCCGATCCCAAGCTCCTCCATCTTCTCGATGAGCCGTGACTGCCCACGCCGTCCCGGCGGTTGGGTCTCCTTGTCAGCGAGTGCCCGATCGCTGATCGGAAGCGACGCGTCCGCCTCGAGATCCGGCACGATCGCTTCCGAGCGGTTGGAGTAGGGATAGACCGTGTGATACCCCGGCTCCAGCAACCGACGACCGTTCGCCTTCAGCCGCACCGTCGCATGCTCACCTGCGGCCGAGAGATCGATACGCAGGCGCTCCCACTTCGCCGCCGGTGCCAGTGTCGCGAAGAAGCGCCTGACGACGAGTTCGTACACCTCCCAGTGCGCCTCACCATCACCATCCTCCTCATCGAGTTCTGCGAGGTCAGTCGGTCCCGGGATCTCACCGGTCGGGTAGATTGGTGGGTGGTCTGTGGTCTCCTTGTCTCCTCGCGTCGGCGACAGTGGTGTGTGGGCTTGCAGGTACGCCACGTCATCGGAGAAGGTCGGATGCTCGGCGAACTCCTCGATGTGGATCGTTGGGTCCAGGTCCTCCGGATACACCGTGTTGTCCGTACGTGGGTAGGTGATGTACCCCGCAGTGTACAGTGCCTCTGCTAACCCCATCGCCCTACTCGCAGAGTAGCCGATCCCACCTGCAGCGCGGATGAACTGTGTCGTGTTGAATGGCGCCGGTGGGCGGTCGGTACGTACCGATCTGTCGACGTCATCCACGACCGCATCTTCGGCCTCCTGGAGCGTCTCGAAAGCAGCATACGCTTTGTCCTCCTCCCAGATGCGCGTCTGCTCACTTCCACTATCATCGGTCACATACAGGTCGGCCTCGAACGGCTCATCATCACCCATCGTGGCGGTGATCTCCCAGTACGGGTCGGGGACGAACGCCTCGATCTCCCGCTCACGGTCGACGATCAATCGGAGTGTGGGTCCCTGTACCCGCCCAACAGACACGAAGTCTGTCCCCCGCCGCCCGGAGGTCAACGACAGGTACCGCGTCAGTGCAGCACCCCAGACGAGATCGATGATCTGTCGGGCCTCCCCGGCCTCTGCAAGTGCGAAGTCCAGTTCATCATCCGCCTCGAACGCCGCTGTCACCTCAGGAGCGGTGATCGAGGAGAACCGGACCCGTCGCACCTCCATCTCGGGGTCGACATCGCGGATGATATCATACGCCTCCTTGCCGATGAGCTCGCCTTCCCTGTCGTAATCGGTCGCGATTGTGACCTGTCTGCTTCGTCGAGCCATCCGCCGCAACGCCGCAACAAGGCGTTGCTGCGAGGCTTTCGTCTCCACCGGGGCATCGACGAGCTCGGCGGGCTCGACATGGTTCCAGTCACGGTACCGCTTGGGGAAGTCGAGCTCGACGACGTGGCCGGACAGCCCCATACACCGTGTCCCACCCCAGCCGTACACCTTCACACCTCCAACGTCCTCGGTCGACGCCGTCCCATCACTGAGGATCGTCGCGATCCGCTCAGCGACATTGTCTTTCTCGGTGACGATGAGGTGCTGGACGGTGCTCATTGGAGACGATAGGCGCCGAGCTGTGGGTAAAGGTTTCGTGGACCGAAGCTTCACCATGGTCGCCCCGTCAGCACAGCCGTGAGCAGCAACACACGCCGTATCGACATGACCCAGGGCCCGATCGCACCGGGGATCCTGGCCCTCTCATGGCCGCTGATCGTCGGCAACCTGCTGCAGACCGCATACAACCTCGCTGACATGTATTGGGTGGGTCGCGTGAGTCCCGAGGCCGTCGCTGCCGTCTCATTGATGTTCCCCACGTCGTGGCTGTTCATCTCAGTCGCGATGGGTCTGACCGCCTCGACCGTCGCCCTCGTCTCTCAGCACATCGGTGCAGGCGACGATCGCACAGCTGAGCGGGTGGTCGCACAGTCACTCCTGCTCTCGATCGCAGTCTCGGTCATGCTGGGGCTTGTGGGGTACCTTGGTCGGCATCCGCTGTTGTGGGCCCTTGGTGCTGAGGGGATCGTCTATCGCGAGGCACTCGCGTACGCAGAGGTGTTGTTCCTCTCACTGCCCTTCACGTTCATCTTCTTCATATTCCGGTCATCGTTGCGTGGAGCTGGCGACACGCGCACCGCGATGTGGCTCGTCGTCCTGAGTGCCGGGCTGAATGTGATACTGGACCCGATCTTCATCCTCGGGTGGGGACCGGTGGATGCCATGGCGACCCAGGGTGCAGCGGTGGCGACACTCATCGCCAGGGCGGTGACCGCAGTGGTCGGACTGGGTGTGCTCGTGCAGGGCACCAGGGGCATCCGCCTCCGCCTCACTGACCTCCAGTTCGACGTGACACTCATGCGTCGAGTGGTCACCATCGGCTATCCTGCCACCCTCGATGGGCTCGCCCGGTCCTTCGCGGCGGTGGCGCTCGCAGCGGTCGTCGCCCGCTTCGGCCCTGTCGTCACCGCCGCATATGGGATCGGTCTGCGGCTGATGTCCGTCTCCTGGACCGTCTCCGGAGCGGTGGGGCAAGCGACTGCCACCGGCGTGGGGCAGAACCTCGGCGCGGACCGCCCCAAGCGAGCTGCGGCGGTCACCTGGTGGGCCACCGCAGGGACGATTGTGCTCCTCGGTGGCGCGAGTCTCGTGGTCCTCGCCACCCCGGCGTGGTTCATGGGACTGTTCATCGAGGATGCCGCTGTTATCGCCGAGGGTGTCCACATGCTCCGCATCGTCGCACCGGTGTGGGCCCTCCTCGGTGGTCTCATGGTGATCCAGGGTGCGTTCCGCGGGGCCGGCCGCACGCGGACGTCGATGGCCCTCTCGCTCATCTCTCGATATGCGATCCGGTTCCCCATCGGCCTGGCCCTCGCATTCCCACTCAGCTGGGGAGTCACCGGCATGTGGGTCGGGCTGAGCATCTCAGGCGTCGTCGCGTTCCTCGTCGGCGTCTGGTGGTTCCGACGGGGTGGCTGGCGCCAGTCGGTCATCGAGCACACCCCGCCATCAGCAGTTGCTGACCGCGCAGTCGAAGGTTGAGCTACAGCCGCTCGCGCAGGAGGGTGTTCACCGTCTCGGGATCTGCCCGCCCGGCTGTCTGTTGCATCACCTGCCCGACGAGGTAGTTGATCGCCCCCGCCTCACCTGCATCGACGTCCGCGACCGCATCTGGATTGGCCTCGATCGCCGCATCAACCGCCGCTGCGACCGCATCCGTCTCCACGCGGCCCAAGCCAGCCTCTTCGATGATCTCCGCCGGCGGCCGCGGATCATCCAGCATCTCACGCAGCACCACCTCCGTCGCATTCTTGCGGGTGATCTCTCCGTCCTCGGCCAGCTGGATGAGCGTCTGGATATCCTCATGTTGGTCGGCGATCTCACCGACGGTCATCCCCCGGTAGTGCAGCTCGCCCACGAGGGTGTCACCGATCCACATCGCCGCAGCTGAAGGATCGAAGCGACCCGCTGTCTCCTCGAACAGGTCGGCGACCGGTTTCGCCGCAGTGAGTTTGGCCGCCGTTGCAGGTTCGAGACCGTACTCCTCTACGAACCGCTCACGGCGGACATCTGGTAACTCGGGGATCGCGATCTGGTCCCGCCAGTCTCGGACCCGCAGCGGGGGCAGATCGGCCTCGGCGAAGTAGCGATAGTCCTTCTCTGCCTCCTTCGACCGCATCGCCACGGTGACCCCCCGACTCTCATCCCAGTGCCGGGTCTCCTGAGTGATCTGCTTACCACGGCGGAGCGCCTGTCGCTGGCGGCTCACCTCGTACGCCAACGCCTGCTCTGCGCCCTTGAGGCTGGAGATGTTCTTCACCTCGGTGCGGTTCGCTGCTGCGAGTGCCTCCTCCGTGACCGACTCCGGCGCATCCGCAGGCACCAACGAGATGTTCGCATCCACCCGGAGTGACCCATCACGGCCTGGATCGAACACCTCCAGGTACCGCATGATGGCTTCGAGCTTGCGAAGGAACGCTCTCGCCTCCTTCGGGGACCGCATGTCCGGTGCGGTCACGATCTCCATCAGCGGGGTGCCCGCCCGGTTGTAGTCGATCAGCGTGTAGTCCGCCGTGGCGATCGATCCTCCCACGTGCGAGAGGCTGCCCGGGTCCTCTTCGAGGTGCGCTCGTTCGATGGCGACCTCGCGTTCGATGTCTCCAGCACGGACGCGTACCGTTCCTCCGGTACAGATCGGTGCATCATACTGGGAGATCTGGAAGTTCTTAGGCAGGTCCGGGTAGAAGTAGTTTTTCCGGTGGAAATGGGTCTCCTCAGCGATCTCAGCGCGCAACGCCTTGCCGACCTTCAGGGCAGCCTCGACCGCTGCTGTGTTGATCACCGGAAGCGCCCCCGGCAGCCCCAGGCACACCGGACAGGTGCGGCTGTTCGGCGCCTCATCAGCGCTTCCCTCCGTCGGACAGCCACAGAAGATCTTCGAGGCGGTCTCCAGCTGGACGTGCACCTCCAGACCGATGACCGTCTGCAGCTGCTCGACTGCGACCCCGTTCATGCGTCAGGATCGTCGGCCGGTGGTTAAAATCTGCAGGACATGCTCCGGTGTCTGACGCAGGGTTAAATGGCCGGACCGTCTCGTTGGTCCAATGACGAATCGGATCACCAGTCTGGAGGCGCAGGTCAGCGAGCTGGAGGCCACGGTCAAAGCACTCACCGCTGACCTCGTGGAGGCAAAGAGCCGCCTGAACGAGCTGGAGGACGGACAGTCAGCATCGTCACCCCCTCCCGAGATGGCCTCGGAATCGCGCGGTTCGATGGCGTTCTCCCCAGAGGACGATGCGGCGATCGTCGATCAGTACACCGGCGTCATGGGGCAGGCACCGACACCGTCGGCTGAGGACAACGACACCGCCACGGATGACGAACCGGATGGTGACATCGTCATCGCGTGAGGGCTGAGATACCGGTGAGGTGATCGACGATGCACATCAGCGAGCTGATCCTCGATGGCTTCAAGAGCTTCGGGCGGCCGACCCGGCTCCCCTTCTATGAGGACTTCACCGTCATCACGGGCCCGAACGGGTCCGGGAAGTCGAATATCATCGACGCGGTACTGTTCGCACTCGGGCTTGCCCGAACCCGCGGCATCCGTGCAGAGCGGCTCCCAGACCTGATCTACGACCCTGGTGATGCAGCCGCAGATAGCGGCACCCGTGAGGCATCGGTATCCGTCCTCCTCGACAACAGCGACCGCACACTGACCCGTGAGCAGGTCGTCGCTGCAGCCGACAGTGAGGATGTGGGCGATTGTGCGACGATCGAGGTCCGTCGTCGGATCAAGCAGACCGAGGACAACTACTACTCATACTACTATCTCAATGACCGCTCGACGACGCTCGGGGCGATCAAAGATCTGCTCGCGCAGGCTGGGATCACCCCCGCAGGCTACAATGTGGTGCTGCAGGGTGACATCACCGAGATCATCTCGATGACGCCGTACCAACGCCGGGGAATCATCGATGAGATCGCCGGGGTGGCCGAATTTGACGCGAAGAAGGATGCAGCATACGGGGAGCTCGAGGCGGTCAAAGACCGCATAGGCGAGGCGGACCTACGAATCGAGGAGAAGACCGCCAGGCGCGATGAGCTCGCCGACGAACGGGAGGTGGCCATCGAGTACCAACAGCTCAGGGAGGCCAGGGCTGAGTATGAGGGGTACCAACGTGCCGCTGAGCTCGAGGAGAAGCGAGCTGAGCTCAAGCAGACCCTCTCACAGCGGGAGGCTGCCATCACAGCCCTTGAGGCGGCCACCACGGAGCGTGATGCGGCCGTGGCGGAGGTTTCCACACTCGAGGATGAACTGGACACCCTCACTGCTGAGATCGAACGGAAGGGGGAGGATGAACAGCTGACGATCGCCGCAGAGATAGAGTCGATCACGACGCAGATCGCTCGGCTGCACGAGCGCATCGATGGTCAGGAGACCGCGATCGCGGATGCGGATGCGGACCGACGGAAGGCGTTCATCAAGCTGGATGGGCACGAGGATCGTCTGGAGGAGCTGCAAGGGGAGCTTCGCGAGACCAAGGCGGCGAAGGCGGGCGTCACCGCCGAAATCAGTACGCTCCGGGGAGAACTTGCAAGCGTCACCGCTGAGATTGAGGCTGTCGACACCGAGTACACTGACCAGAAAGAGGCGCTGCAGGAGGCGAAGCACCGTCGGGAGGCGCTCCGTGAGCAACAGCACGAGGCACAGCGTGAGAAGGACCGATTGCTCGACGCTTCCCGGCGGAAGGCGGATGCGATCGCTGAGAAGAAGGAGGTCCTCGCGGACGTCCGCGCGGAGCGACAGGACCTGGAGACCGCACGCAGCGACCAGCAGCAAGAGGTCGAGGCAGCATCCGCGAACATCGAGACCATCTCGTCGGTGATAGCGGAGCTGGAGGGTGACCGTGAGGAGCTGATCGCCAGGCGGTCGGAGCTCACCGAGACGGTCCGAGATCGGCAGAGCGCCTACAGTGAGCTTGAGAGTTCCCTCCGAGATGCGGGACAGTCCAGTTGGCCGCGGTCGGTCACGACGGTACTGCAGGCCGGATTCGACGGGGTCCACGGCACTGTCGGACAGCTGGGTCAGGTCGAGTCCAGATACGCCAGCGCCTGTGAGACCGCGGCCGGTGGCCGGCTTGCGAACATCGTGGTCGATGATGATGCCGTCGGCGCCGCAGGCATCGACCTTCTGAAGGACCGCCGCGCGGGCAGGGCGACATTCCTGCCCATGACCAAGATGAACGACCGCTCTGTGCCATCGACACCCGATCACCCGGGTGTCGTCGCATACGCACGTGACCTCGTCTCGTATGACGCGCAGTATGAGGGCATCTTCTCGTATGTGCTGGGGACGACCCTGGTTGTCGAGGATATGGACACGGCGCGCTCGTTGATGGGGCGATATCGGATGGTCACTCTGGAAGGCGATCTGGTCGCGAAGAGTGGAGCGATGACTGGTGGGTCCTCAGGTGGCTCACGCTACAGCTTCTCACAGACCGGAGCGGGTCGCCTCGAACGGTTGGCAGCGGAGATCACACAGTTGGAGGCCGATCGAGAGGCGATCGATGCAGAGATCGATGCGGTGGATGCGGACCTACAGGGCGCGCGTGAGCGTGCCGCGACCGCCCGGGGACGGCTCCAGGAGGCCGAGCGGGCCCTGGAGGCCGCTGAGTCGGCGATCGAGGATAACGACCTGCGGGTCGATGCGGTGGAGTCCACGATCGAATCACTCCAACGTGAGCGGTCACACATCGATGAGGAGATGCAGGAGCTCGATGCGACGATCGATGGCTACGATGGCGACATTTCGGAGGTCTCAGAGGAGATCTCCGCGGTCGAAGAAACCCTTGCTGACTCGGCTATTCCCGCACTCACCGCGCGTGTTGATGATATCGGTGACCAGATTACTGAGGCTGAGCGGACGGTCGACCGGCATGATTCGACACTGAACGAGCTCACGTTGGAGCAGCGGTACATCAATGAGCAGATCGGCGCCCTGCAAGAGGAGATCGAGGCAGTCCAGGAGCGGAAGGCAGACGCACAGGAGACAATCGAGGCGGCGAATGCAGAGATCACGGAGCTCGAAGAGCAGCGGGGGGAACGCGAGGCTGCTGTCGCAGCACTCGAGGAGGAGCTCGCCGACCTCAAGCAGGATCGGTCCGCATTGCGGTCCGACCTCGATGCTGCACGCGAAGCGGCGATGACCGCACGGGATGCGCACGACGCCGCCCAGGGAGAGCACGAGGAGCTGACCGCTGAGATCGAACGACTGGAGTGGGAGATCGACAGCCTCGCTGACGAGGTTGGAACCTACGATCCCGCGGAGATCCCCGATCATGAGCAGGTCCAATCGGAGATCGATCGTCTCACCGACCAGATGACCGCGCTTGAGCCTGTGAACATGCTCGCGATCGAGGCGTATGATGTCATCGCAGATGAGCTGGCGGAGCTGCGCGAGCGGCGAGACATCCTCGTCGAAGAGGCGGATGCGATCACAGAGCGCATCGAGGGCTTCGAAGAACAGAAACGTGAGGCGTTCATGACCGCATTCGATGCGATCGGTGCGAACTTCACGGACGTGTTCGAGACGTTGTCGGACGGGACCGGCGAGCTCGCATTGGAGGACCCAGAGGTGCCCTTCGATGGCGGGCTTCTGATGCGTGCCCAGCCGGCGGACAAACCGGTCCAACGGTTAGAGGGACTCTCCGGTGGCGAGAAGTCACTCGCCGCATTGGCGTTCATCTTCGCGATTCAGCGGTACCGGCCCGCTCCGTTCTACGCACTGGATGAGGTAGATGCCTTCCTGGACGCAGCGAACGCAGAGCGCGTGGGACAGATGCTCGATGAGCTGGCGAGGGAAGCGCAGTTCATCGTCGTCAGTCACCGAACAGCGCTGTTGGAACGCGCGGATCGGGCGGTGGGGGTGATCATCCAGGAAAAGAACATCTCCACTGTCACCGGGATCCAGGTGGCTGCTGATGAACCACCAGAGGTGACCGCGGATGACTGAACCTGCGACAGTGGGGAGCCGTGAGGCACCCGCGGCGGGATCAGATGATGCAGCGCCCATCGCCGCAGAGCCCGTCGAGCTCCTCGTGAAGCTAGCCGAGCGTGGTGAGATCGACCCCTGGGACGTGGACATCGTCGCCGCGACAGATGCCTTCCTTGAGCATCTCGACGCAGGTGACCTTCGCACCACTGGACGCGCGTTGTTCTACGCGGCTGTCTTGCTGCGGATGAAATCTGATGTGTTGCTGCAGGCTGCCACAGACGACCCTGGGCCAGAAGCAGCCCTGTTCGATGCAGATGTCGCTCCGATGCCGGCCGACGCAGACCCGATCGATGCACTGGAACTGGAGATCGACCGACGACTCGACCGCAAGCGTGCTCGTGGGACACCGCGGACCCTCGATGAACTGGTCTATGAGCTTCGGGAGGCCGAACGGGAGACCTGGTGGAAGCAGCATCGGACCTATGACACCTCTGCATCGCCCACGGGCTATGCTCGAGGGACGCAGACCCTCGATTATCATCATGATGACGACGCGCGTGCGGCTGCTGAACCATCGGCGGCGTCAGTGACCGACACCGCGCATGCGGAGGACATCGAGCAGACCATCCAGATCGTCCATGACTCGGTCGCGTCAGGGTTGGGTACAGAGCGCGCCGCATTGCTGTTCGCCGAGCTGCGAGAGGGTGACCTCCCAGCCGTCCAGGTGTACCTCGCCCTGCTGTTCATGGCCCACCGTGGGCTCGTCACACTTCAACAAGACACGCTCTTCGGCGATCTGTGGGTAGAGCCCACCCCCGGTTTCATGACTCGGTGAGCCGGAAGGTCCCCTGCGCACCCTCGACGAGAACCCCCCGTCTGGTCATCTCTGTGAGCACCTCCTGGAGTCGGTCTGGCTGTGCGATCTCCATCGCCACCGGGTCGATGCCATGGTACTCGGTGAGCAGTCGGCTGATGTCTTCTGATCCTGCCTCCCGCACCGATGCCTTCCGGAGCACACCCGCGATCAAGTCGATCATATCCTCGATGAAGTTCCACGGATAGACGATCCATGCCCACTCCTCCAATGCCTCACCCACATAGTCCGGTGTCACAGTGCTCGTATCGAGCAGCTGTAGTGTCGCCGTCCGCACCGCTGCGACATCACGGGAACGCACATACGCCTCCGCACGCTGAAGCGACTGCCCCGTATCTGCGATGTCATCTACGATGAGCACGCGCTTGTCTGCGACGCTCCCCTCAGGCAGCGGGTAGCGCACACTCGGATCGCCGCTTGCGGCGGCCGTGCCGACGTAGTGCTCGATCTTGAGACTCGTGAGATCATCCAAGCCCAGGAAATCACACATACATCTCCCCGCGAACCAACCGCCTCGTGCCAGTGCGACGATCACGTCGGGCGAGTAGGTGTCTCCTCGCACCTCGTCGCTCACCTGTCTGCAGAGTCTGTAGATGTAGTCCCATGTCGTAATAGTGCAGGGGAACTGGTCCGGGAGGTCGCTCATACGGCAGGTCGACTTCAGGTGGACGTGAATGTTCGCGTCCACGACCACAGTGATTACTACCGCGGGCAGTGACGGACAGTCATGGGAACGGTCACCGGGCGCATCATCGATGCCTTCGGGCCACGACCGCTGACCGGTACCCCCGTTGTCATCTTCGACGGCACTCTGGTGGACGATCCGGGAGCTCTCGCGGCGGTGGCGACGGCCGTTGCGATGCCGGCGGTGGCGGTCGACCGGTCGGGCACAATCTCGTTGACGTGTCAGGTTCCACCCGGCTGGACGACTGATGCTCCCACGGTGATCATGGCTGTAGCGGCGTACCTCGCGGACTCTGAGGATTTGCCCACAGAACTGCACCTGGACGGGAGAGGGTACCCGATCGACACCGATGCACAGGGGCAAGTGGCCGTCAGGGTCTCCCAGCCGACGATACAGCGTATCGACCTCTCACCCGAAGATGTGACCGCCGCGTTGGGCCTCGGAATCGACCAGGTGGCCCCGGTGGCTGACCGCGCACCAGCTGCGGTCGCCGCTGGACCGACCTCCCGCCTCATCATACCCGTGACCTTCCTCAGTGCACTCGCGCAGATCGCGGTAGACACAACGGCACTCCGGAAGCTGTGCGATGACCACGGTGCGGATGCGGTCTTCTGCTACACTTTCGACACACTCACACAGCAAGCCGCAGTGCACGGTCGTCAGGTGCCGGTACAGCAGGCGTATCCCCGCGCATCAGCGCTCGGTGCGGTCGACTGCATCGCGATACTGCGGTCCGTGGGCGCCCTCGGCGGGAGCACAGAGCCCGCCGTCGTCGAGCAGGGTGATCATTGGGGGCGTCCCAGTCGGATGTTCATCGACACATCCGACGGAAGCTCCATCGGCGGACAGACCCATCTCTCCGGCGAGCTCACTCTGGAAGCAGCCGTCCCCACCGACGTCATCCTCGAGTGAGTCAGCCGATGTAGCGGAGGTCGTCGTCGGTTGGAGCCGACTGCTGCATCTGCATCTGTTCGATTTTTTCGACGACCTCGGCCATCTCTGCGGCACGCTCTTCTAATGATGCGTACTCCACGGTGAATCCCAACATTTCCTCGAGGACCCCCAGGATCGCTCGCGCGCTCTGCGGATCGACGAGATAGCCACTCGTCTCACCCATCAGACACGTCGCAGGCAACTCACGCCGTGCAGCAAGCCCCAACAGGAGTCCACTCACACCCACGATGCCACCTGCGGGCTCACCTTCACGGAACTCAACCCCCACCGCTTCCAGGGGGTCGCGAAGCTCGGATTCGGTGACAGCCGCCAGCACGCCGGGATCATCCACCAGCTCCCCTGTGGGCACCCCCCCGAGTGCATACACCGCGCTCACACCGGCGGTCTCAGCGATATCCAAGAACTGTGACGCGAGGGTGTAATGCCCACGGTTCGTCTGAGCCTGATGGTCTCCCGTGAGCACGAGGAGGTCACGCTCTCCGGTATCGACCGCATGGAATGCCGCATGCACCAGCTGTGTGACTCCATCATCATCCACGGTCACCTGGGGTGGGAACTCCTCTGAGACCACCTCACAGAGTCGTGTCGATGGGAATTCCTCCAGCAGGTGCTCGACGGCGAGCTTTCCGACATGCCCCACCCCAGGCAGTCCCTCGATGAGCACGGGTTCAGTGAGGGTGTACTCGGCCAGCTCATCCACGACGACCGGGTCCATCTGGATCACTGCCCCCCGAACCTCGCCCGCCGGTACGCTCCGTACTTGTCCGTCGGATCGAACGGTGCAGGGATCGCCATCTCTGTCGACCCACCACAGATCGGGCACGCATCACCGAGGGTGTAGACAGGACGATCGTGCTCATTCGCCCACCCCTGACACCGTCTGATCGTAGAGCGCATCGCCTCGATCACTCCTCGGCGTCTGCCCGCTCACGGTGATACTCTGCGGTCCCACCATCGGTCGTGATGTCCGCCTCCGCACGGGCGGCAGCCGCCTCCAGCTGTGCCTCTGCGGTCTTGTAATCCGGTGCCTGCACCCGTATGCGGTACTCTGGCGCCCCAACATAGGTCACCGCCAGGTCGATTTCCTCTTGCACGGCACTCGTGTCCTCTGCCGACTGCAGTGCCGACTTGACGGCATCTACCCCCTCGCCACCTGGTGCGGTGAGGTCAACGTATCCGCTGATGCTCACGTACGGGACCGAGACATTCTCACGGGCCGTCTCGATGATCTGGGTCTGCACATCTCCCTCGAGGTCGACCGCCTCGAGTGCATCAGCCCCTTCGATAGCCGCAGCCTCGAACGCCGCATACAGATTGGGGAACTCTTCGAGCAACGCGATGGCGATCGCTTCGTACCGGTCATCATCGAGGCCCTCGCCGAACGCTATGGTCATCCAGTTATCGGCCTTCTGCTCATTCTTCCACTCCTGGATGGTCTCCTTTCGCTGGTGCTCGTTGACATCCTTCAGCGAGAGATCGATCTGCTGTGCATCCTGATTGACGCTCAGGACCTTCGCCACCACCGTCTGCCCCTCACGGACATGATCGCGCACGTTCTTGATCCACCCGCTGGCCACCTCTGAGATGTGCACCAGGCCCCGCCGGTCACGGTACTCTGTCAGGTCGACGAACACCCCGAAATCAGCGATCTCATCGACCTCCCCCACGATCAGCTCTCCCTGGGTCGGCCACCCGGTGTACTGCATCCTTACGCCTCAGTGCTCCGCCGCTCAACCGCCTCGATGACCTCACCATGGAACGTCGCCTTCCCCCCCGTCGGCTCAGCCAGAGTCGTCCCACACACCGCACAACTGACCGTCGTTGCCGCCTTGCCGAAGATGATCTGCTCGCCGTCACAATCCGGACATCGCACGCGGTAGAAGTTGCCCGCCATGGGATTACTCCTGGAACTCCAGGCGGCCTGCCCGCCATCCCTTGCGCATGTGTGCCTTCCCACACTCACCACAGATGTACTTGAGATGGGTCTTCTTCGTCGGTTTGTCCCCACCGGGAACCTTCGAGAACTTCCCACTGTTCCCGATCACGGCCTTCCGTCGAGAGCGCTGTCGGTCGATCCAGTTCATCCCGCGTTCGCGCCCTCGGCGGACCTTCTCCACCTCATGCTCCTGATGAGCATCGCAGTGAGGGCAGTATGTGTTGAAACGACGTGGCATCTGCATGGGTCTTCTTGAGCGAAGACGTCACCCCGTAGCTAAAACGCGTTTGGTTCGACGCCTCACCCGACGGTGCGAGCATATTCCCCCTGCGAATCCCCTGTTTTCCATCGGCCCGTCGGCGCACTCTAGAATGAAGCTTGAACAGGTCCCGCAGGGCATCTTCGCACCCCCGATGGTGCACACGACCTGTTTGGTGATCGACCTGGCTCAGGTGGTCCATCGACAGGCCTCGGCTGCAGTCACCACCGTGCCGAGACCTCTGTCTGCAGCCGGGGGACTGGGCTCTCCGCGTCCGCAGCTTCCCATCAGCGAGCACGAGGTGGCGGTCTCGGGGGCTGTGACCACCCCCGGAATCGTGGCTCTGTGCGGGGTGGGATGTCGAAGTGATTAAGCGACTTCTGCTCGACGTCCGACCGTGAAAAAGCTCATCATCAGCGGGGATCCAGGCCTCCGTCGCGATGCCCGCATCGAGATCGACGGTGAGGAGCTGGTCTGCTTTGGGATCGACCGGCAGGGGGAGTACCACGGGCCCGACGCGGTCCAGTTGTGGTGCACGGTGGGCCGACCAGACGAACGGGAGACGTTCTATCGTCGTGAGTATGTCCCGCACTTCCTGGAGACGGTCGCGATCGATGCATCAGCGGTGACGGTCATCAGCCGGGCTGGCGAGTGACCCCAGCGTAGATCACGACCTCGCCGCCGGCGTGGATGACCGGCCTGTCCTCGTCGATCGTGATCTGATCCCCGTATCGTAATCGCTCTGCGGGCCCGACCCAGATGTACTGCACGTCGTACTGCTCGAGGAGCCGTGTCCGATCTGCGGGGTCACCGGTGTAGATCGCATCCACCGCGCGTACCCGCATCCGGTACGGGTCGATCCCCCGGTACCCCACCTCATGTGACCAACCGGCCACCGTTGGTATGCCCGTTAGCGAGGCTGCGGGGTTGCTCTGCATGCTGTATGGGAGCCGGTCGCGGCCGTCAGTGCCATCTGCATACCACCGGGTACCGGGGGCCTCGACGACCGTTGGTTGTCCTGGTTGCTCTGACAACCATGTCACCGCTGGCGCGACCCCTGGCGCCGCCTCGGCGAGTTGGGCGGTCCCATCCAGCGTCATCGGTCCCCCATCGAGGATGACCCCTCCGACCGTCAGCGGCGCATACACGAGCATGATGGCGCCACCGGCGATGGCCATCACCGTCATCATCCGCCGGTGGCTACGTCCGAGGAGGTGGGCAAGGAGCGGTCCGATCGCCACACCCAGCAGCAACCACACCTGTGCACCGATCTTGAATGCGGTGTTGAAGCGACCCGGTGCCGCAAGCTCCTGGAGGTACACCACTTCTGGCACCATCAGGAGCGTCCCCCCCGCGACGAGGAGCATCGTGACCCCTGGCCGGTCGGGATTGAGACGCCACCAGATGAGCGCACCGCCGAAGAGCAGCAGAGGGACCGCGAGTGCGCCCCACCCCACCGCCCAGAGCATCGACAACCCCCCGGCGAGGCCGATGAGCTTCATCCATCCCTGCCGTGCACGGGGACGCCTG
>Ga0209923_1000112_pt1 | contig 19460 bp, 13 predicted proteins | sample SalPon1_A_H2O_MG_FD_185696 | JGI IMG/M metagenome (GOLD analysis project Ga0209923, IMG submission 185696) | Salt pond water microbial communities from South San Francisco under conditions of wetland restoration - Salt Pond MetaG R1_A_H2O_MG... | ecosystem: Environmental > Aquatic > Non-marine... | reverse complement strand
TTTACCAAGCCATCTTGCATAGTAATTTGTTGTCATGATCAATTTATTTTAAAATTTATACCAAATATATTAATAAAGTATTGAAAAATATTATTTTATGGAAAAAATATTCTTATTAATTTTTAATCGAACAAAAAAGACCGCCTTTTAAAAGCGACTTTTTTTGTTTTTAGAAATTTAACTGATTTTATTCTTTGATAATATTAAACGTACTAGTTTTATTACCAATGGTAACTTGTAATAAATAAGCGCCACTTTGGAGTTCACTCATTGGTATTTCTGTATTCAAACTATCAATAGAATTGAATGATTTTACTTTTTGCCCTATCATATTATAAATAACTAATTGTTCTATTTGAGCATCAGCTCTAATTTTTAGTTGATTTGTTACCGGATTAGGGAAGAATTCAAAATTATACTTATCAAACACTTCTGCACCTAATGTACCTAAATAAACATCAAAATCTAAAGGTTCCAGATCTTCAGTACCACCTTGACAAGACCCAAAAATATCTGATGTTAAGGTCATGTAAATCACACCTGAAGGTGCTGTTATAGTTAAACCGCTAGGATCATCACCATCAACTTGAGAATCGTAAAGTAATGGTGCACTTTCATCAAATCCATCATAACATAATAATTGATCTGAAGAAAGAGGATCTTCTTCCAATATTCCTGAATTAAAGGTTATTTTTAAATCTTCATCAGAATCTTCATCTTTGATGAACAACCATTCTTTAAAGTCATTATTACCGTAGCAATATGTATTACCAGTAGCAGGATTACTTTCAGTAACGATAATAGGTGTTATTGCTGTATTAAAACTTACAGGACCTATCCAGAAACTTTCATCACCGCTACCACAATCTGCTCTAACATAAACATCATATTCTGTTTCAGATGATAAATTTGTCACTGTAAAAGGATTACTGGTTACATCTTCAACAGTTGGTGTTCCTGTAGGTATTGAGCCAGAAGGGATGACTTCTAAATCAAATGTATCTTGAGATGATGATGCAGCCGTCCATGAAACATCAACGGTTGTATCAGTAACATTATTTATATTTAGATCAGATGGTTGCGGACATGTAGGTGCTTCTACTAAGTTAAATTCATCAATAGCCATGTCACCGCTAAAGCCATCACCTCTTTCACCTCTAAATCTAACTCTAAGGTTAGATACATTACTATTCGGTAAATTAACAACGACTAAAGCCCAGTCTTCATTACCAGAGGTTTGCTGTTGACCACTAATGGTGAATACATCATTAGTGTACCCATTACCATTGTTTACATCAACATGTAATGTACCTATGTCTTCACCAAACATGTAGTAATAAAATCTTAATTGAGGCACATTTAATCCACTGGCATCTATCAACGGAGATTCTAGTGAGGCTTCATCACCTGAGTCCCCACTTGACGATTCAGTGAATACATATTTGCCACCACCAGTAAGATCATCATCAGGTCCAGTATCCCCGGATCCTGTTTCACCTGTTCTGGTTCCCCAGAAGTAATCAGAACCATTGTTACCAGGCGTTCTATCCCAGCAACCATCAATGTCATCGCCGTCGTTATCAAAACCGGTTCCAGGCACCCATGAAGAACCATCAAAATCTTCGTTTACAGGTGCAACAACAGCGGTACAAGTAGTTGAAAACACAACTGGACTTGATAAATCACTTGTTCCATCGGCGCCACAATCTGTTTTTATATAAGCTTCATACGTTGTGTTTTCCGTCAAACCGGTTACATTAACCGATGAATTTCCAGACGGAGCATTTCCGGAGGCAACAGGCGTATCATTAACAGGATCATCTCCCTGATTGAAAACAGACCAATTATACCCATCACTATCGTTTGGAATAGTTGTCCAGCTTAAATCAACGCTTGTAGGTTGAGCGTTATTAGCTTCAAAAGTATTAGGAATAGCACATAATTCAGATGTAGTAAATGCTACGGGTAAAGATAGCTCACTAACACCGTCATTTGTACCACAATCTGATATTACATAGAACTCATAATCGGTATCTGGAGCCAGGCCATCTGCAATTGTTTGCGTCGTACCGGCCGGCACACTACCTGTAGAGACAGGAGTATCCGTTGCAGGGTCATCGCCAGCGGCATAGACTTCCCATAGATAACCTGCTGTTGCGTTAGTGATAGGATCCCAGGAAAATTCGGCAGAGTCGAAGAATTCATTAATAAGTGTAACTCCGTTAGGTTTTAGACAACTTGGAGCTTCGACTACTTTGAAGTCATCAATAGCGATGTCACTTTCAAAACCATCACCTCGTTCACCACGTAGTCTAATTTGAATAGTCTCGCCACTAAATGTACCAATATCAACAAATTGCTCTAACCAGGCATCTCCTTGATTTGGTTGTTGCTCTCCGGAGATAGTAAACACATCATCTACAAAACCGGAACCATCATCTACGTCGATATGTAAAGTACCCATTTCGCCACCGTGCATGTGTAAATAAAAATTAATGACCGGGCTTGAAAGGTTGGATAGATCAATGAAAGGACTTATTAAAACGGCTTCGTCACCCTGACTACCAGTCGTAGCTTCTGTGAACACAAAGTTATTACCTTCAAATGCCTGATTAGGACCTGTATCTGCTGATACGGTATCATCATCAGAACTTTCCCAGACAAATCCAGTTTGAGAATTTTCTGACCAGCAGTCTTCATCAGAACTTAGATCACCAATACTAAAGTTTTCAAAGCCGTTAGTGTAAGGTGTGTCAAAAACATCACATTCTGTTTTAAAGCTTACGGGAGGTGATAATAAGCTTGTTCCATCAGTTCCACAGTCAGATAACACATAAGCTTGATACTGAGTATTAGGCGACAAACCGGTTAGACTGCCTGTTGTGTTTCCTGCTGCTATTGTGTTCGTTGTAACAGCGGTATCGACATCTGGATCAGCTCCCTGATCATAGACCTCTAAAACATATCCATTCGTAGCACCGGGTTCACTGTCCCATGAAAGATCCACTGAATCTACATTAATATTATCAACAGAAAGACCTGAAGGAGTGAAACAACTTGGAGATTCATCAAAACGAACACCATCAATGGCTACATCGCTTTCAAAACCACTTCCTCTTTCTACTCTAAATCTTACCTGTATCGTTTGTCCTGTATAAGCTGATAGATCTACGAATTCCTGAGCAAAAGGGGATGTTAAAGCACTTTGTTGCTGACCGGATATAGAAAATACTGATAGATCTAAGTTATTGCCGTCATCAACATCAATATGTAACGTTCCCATATTATCAGTACTATCATCAAACATGTGATACCAGAATGATAGAGAAGGTTCTGTCAAGTTAGATAAGTCTACTTCAGGGGTTAGAACAATAGCTTCATCACCTAAGGAACCAGAAGTGGCTTCTGTGAAAATATAATTGTCTCCAAATTGAGCGCCTCCTGGTCCAGTTCCAATTGATGCAGTTTCACCGGTTCCAACTTCCCAAGCGAAAGCACCGGTTGAAGTTTGCTCCCAGCAACCATCTTCTACGAAATCGCCCGATGTTGAAAAATCAGCAAAGTCTTCAAAATAAGCAGTTGGGAAAACATCGCATAAAGTTTCAAAACCTAAAGCTGGCGTTAATAAGCTTACATTACCATTCCCACAATTTGATTGAACGTAAAATTGTAAAGCTGAGGAGCTTGGTAATCCGGTAACGTTCACAGACGTTGTCCCTGCAGGTACTGAACCGTTTGCAACAGGTGTATCATTGTTAGGGTCATCACCGGCTTCAAAAACAAACCAGTTATAACCATCTGTGGCGTCTGATTCACCATCCCATGAAAAATCAGCTGTTGTGGTTGTAATATTGCTTACTGTTAAATTATCCGGTTCAGGACACGTAGGTGCTTCAACCAAACTAAATTGATCAATAGCCATGTCACCGTTAAAGGCATCACCTCTTTCACCTCTAAATCTTATCCTTAAATTGGAAACATTAGAATTAGGTAGATCTACGGTAACGAGAACCCAATCTTCATCACTTGATGCTTGTTGTTCACCACTTATAGAGAAGACATCGTTTGTATAGCCACTTCCATCGTTAACATCAACATGAAGAGTACCCATATCGCCACCAAACATGTGGTAATAAAATCTTAGTTGAGGTGTACTTAAACTGCTTGCGTCAATTAAAGGTGATTCAAGGATTGCTTCATCACCGGATGCTCCGTTAGAGGCTTCTGTGAAAATATATTTTCCATTTCCTGAGAAATCGTTAGAAGGTCCTGTTCCTCCAGAACCTGTATCACCAGATCGAGTTCCCCAGAAATAATCACTTCCATTATTGCCAGGGGTTCTGTCCCAGCAATTATCTATAGCGTCCCCGCCATTTCCAAAGCCTGAACCTGCAACCCATGAAGAACCATCAAAGTTTTCAGTTACTGGTGCAACGAAGGCCTGACAAGGTGTAGTAAATGGAAGTGGTGCTGATAGATCACTTACACCATCCGATCCACAATCCGTTTCAATATAAGCATCGTAATCCGTGTTTGATGTTAAGCCTGTGACGTTGACGGATGAACTTCCTGAAGGAGCATTACCAGAAGCTACAGGTGTGTCGTTTATCGGGTCGTCTCCCTGATTGAACACCGACCAGTTATAACCATTGGCATCATTAGGAATTGTCGTCCAGCTCAGCTCAGCACTCGTTGTTTGTAAGTTCGTTGCCTCAAAGTTGTCAGGGAACGGGCATAATTCCGTGGTAGTAAAAGCAACACCTGAAGATAATTCACTCAAACCATTACTACCACAATCAGAAATTACATAGAAATCATAATCTGTCTCCGGTGTAAGTCCATCTGCAACTGTTTGTGTAGTTCCGGCAGATACATTTCCTGTAGATACTGGTGTACTAGTTTCTGGGTCATCACCAGCTGCATAAACTTCCCATAAATAACCAGCCGAAGCATCCGCTATCGCATCCCATGAAAATTCAGCTGATTCACCAAATTCATTAATGAGCGTAACGCCATTGGGTTTTAAACAGCTAGGAGCTTCAACAACGCTAAAATCATCAACAGCCATATCGCTAGTAAAACCATCGCCTTTTTCACCTCTAAGTCTAATTTGTACGGTTTCATTACTAAATGCACCGATATCAACAAATTGCTCTAACCATGGATCATCTTGATTAGCTTGTTGTTGTCCTGAAATAGTAAACACATCATCTACAAAACCGGAACCATCATCTACGTCGATATGTAAAGTGCCCATATCATCACCGTGCATGTGTAAATAAAAATTTATCACAGGATTTGAAAGGTTGGATAGATCAATGAAAGGGCTGAGTAAAACCGCTTCGTCACCCTGACTACCAGTCGTAGCTTCTGTGAACACAAAGTTATTACCTTCAAATGCCTGATTAGGTCCTGTACCTGTTGATGCGGTATTATCATCAGAGGCTTCCCAAACAAAAGCTGCTTGAGAGTTTTCTAACCAACAGTCTTCATCAGAACCCAGATCACCTACACTAAAGTTTTCAAAACCATTTGTGTAAGGTGTTGTAAAGGTATTGCATGGAGTAGTAAAGTTTAGAGGGTCCGTTAGTAAACTAAGTCCGTCTTGTGAACCGCAATCTGCCTGAAGATAGACATCATAGCTCGTGTTGTCAGTCAAACCATCAATATTCAGTGCGGATGTTCCAGTATTTACAGAACCATTTTGCAACGCTGTTACGTTATCTGGATTATCACCTTCTGCGTAAAGTTCCCAATTTGTACCAACGTTTGTATTTACACCTTCTGTCCACGAAATGTCAACATCTGTTGTGCTCACATCGTCAACGGTAAGGTTTGTTGGCTCAGGGCATATAGGTGTAGTTGAAAATGCAAATGGGCCATTCGTAAAAGAAGTACCATCGGAACCGCAATCAGCGGTTAAATAAAAATCATAGTCTGTAAGTTCAGTAAGCCCTGAAACGGTACCTGAATTAGTACCAGCGGCAAATGTACCTGATGTGACCGGCGATGCCGTTTCCGGATCATCGCCCTGATTAAAGACCTCCCATGAATAACCGTTCGTTGCTTCTGTAACATCATCCCAGATAATGTCAGCTGATTCTCCTTGTACTTCATCCAGTGCTAAGTTCGTTGGCATAGGGCAAGGTGGAGGCGGTAGTATATTTACCGTGTAATCGTGTGTTTCGCCGTAGCTGCCTGATGGGGCACATGAGTCTGAAGGTTCCAGGGAATAGATATCCATAACCCTCATCCTTGTTGTTACCTGTGATGCACTTAGCGGGACGCTAAAACTACCATTTGTAGGATTACCACCAGCAGAGCTCACAAAAACAACCTCTGAATCTTCAAAGGTTTGACTTTGATCAAAATCAATCCAGATCTTTACGTACTGACTGCCAAAATTGTGTGTTATCTCAAAATCATAGATCACCGTTTGTGATAGATCGATCTCTAGTGTTGCATCACCGGTGAAATCGCCATAAGTATTGGCTGAACAGCCAGTTCCTAAATGACTAAAGTTTGCTAAAGGTATTGTGAAGTCATCAATTTCATCACCAAGACTACAATTCAGTGCAGATGGGGTGCAATACTGCGCATTTGACTGCCAAGTAAATAATGTGAATAGGAAAATTAGTGTAAAAATTTTTCTCATAATCGTCTTATTTTTATAGCCAATAAAATTATATAAATGATGTAGTTAATTTTAATTAAAAATGTTAAAATTTATACTATTGATTATTTGTGTGTTTTAAGGTATTTCATAAGTGAATCACTTACACCCATATTAGAGAAGCCGCCATCATGATAAAGGTTTTGTAAGGTTACTTTTTGGGTTAAGTCTGAGAACAAACTTATGGTATAATCTGCACATTCTTTTGCAGTAGCATTTCCTAAAGGAGACATTTTATCTGCGTAATCCATAAATTCATCAAAACCTTTTACGCCTTGACCAGCCGTAGTTGGCGTAGGAGATTGGGAAATGGTGTTTACACGGACCTTGAACTTTTCGCCAAAAAAGTACCCAAAGCTCCTACCTACTGATTCCAAATAAGCTTTATTATCTGCCATATCGTTATAGTCAGGAAACACACGTTGTGCAGCCATGTAACTTAAGGCTACAATACTTCCCCATTCGTTCATGGCCTCTTTCTGATATAAGCTTTGCATCACCTTATGAAACGATAATGCCGAAACATCAAAACCCTTTTGTGTCCAGTCGTGATTTTGATCTGTGTAATGTTTTCCTTTTCGGACATTGACGGACATACCAATAGAGTGTAAAACAAAATCTAGTGTGCCGCCTAACTTTTCAACTGACTGGTCTACTAGTTTATTGATATCGTCCATCTTAGTGGCATCGGCTGGAATGATTTCTGCATTTGTTTTTTCTGCTAATTTTTTAATCGATCCCATTCTTAATGCTATAGGAGCATTAGTTAAAATAAATTCGCCACCTTCGGCATGAACTTTTTCTGCGGTTTTCCAGGCGATCGATTTTTCATCTAATGCGCCGAAGATGATCCCTTTTTTTCCTTTTAATAAATTATATGCCATTGTTTGTTATTTAATTGTCGAATAAAGTTTTTGCGTGTGATTTAGCTGCTTTAGAATCTTGATTTCCACCTAACATAGTGGTTACTTCTTTGATTCTTTCATCAGTGTTTAGTTTTTTAATAGTCGAAAAGGTTTTACTATCATCTGTGTATTTATATACTTTGTAGTGATGTTTGCCTTTTGCTGCTATTTGTGGCAGGTGAGTGATACAGATCAATTGCATATTACCTCCCATTTCCTGCATAATTTTTCCCATTTTGTTAGCAATTTCACCGGAAACACCGGAATCTATCTCATCAAATATCAGTGTAGGTAAGTCATTATTCTGTGCTAATAAATTTTTTAAACTAAGGCTTATTCTTGATAATTCACCACCAGATGCCACTTGAGATAAAGCTTTCATTTCTGCCCCTTTGTTTGCTGAAAAATTCCAGTTCATTTCATCTTTACCATTCTTTTTTAGGTTTTGGCTATCGATCAAATCGATTTGAAACTGAGCTTCTTTCATTCTTAAATGACCAAGTTGACTTTCTACATGTTTTTTTATCTGATAACCGGCTTTTTGTCTTTTGTTTTTCAGTTGATCTGCAAGTTTAATGCATTTTGATTCTACACTTTTTGATTCTGTATTTAGTTTTTCAATTTCCTGATCGATATTACTATCTAAAAAAACCTTTTCTTCCAGTTGTTGTTTTATGCTAATCAACTCATCAATTTCAGCTACCTGATGTTTCTCCTGAAGACGGTAAATGCTCTGTAATTGTTGATTGATTTTTTCTAATTCCATCGGATCATCTTCTAGTTCATCTGCTTTTAATTGAAAAGATTGATCTAAGTCTTGCAGCTCTATGATACAGGAATTTAGCCTTTCCGCTGTTTGCTGAATATCTTCATCAAAATCGCTGATCTTTAGTAAGGAACGATTAGCTTCATTCAATTGTTCTAAAACACCGATTTCTTCATTTTCTAAAATTTGATGCGCTTTAGCCAGTTCTTCCTTGATCAAATTGACATTACTGAGTTGAGTTTGTCTCTTTTCTAAATCATTAAGATCGACATTTTCAAGCTTGATTTCTTCTAATTCTTTTAATAGAAAATTATTATAATCTAAATTTTTCTGAGCTTCTTGTTTTGAATGTTTTAGTTTATCGATCTTGTTTTTTAGTTCCGATAGTTTTTTGAAATTGATTTGATATTGATGTAGTAAGCTTTCAGATTTAGCCACGGCATCTACTAATTGATATTGATAATCTTCGTCGTTAATATCCAATGTTTGATGCTGGCTGTGAATATCGATCAAATACTGACTAAGTTGATTTAATAAATTGAGTTTCACCGGTGAGTCATTAATAAAAGCTCTGGATTTTCCGGATGGTAAAATTTCTCTTCTTATGATACCTTCTTTTTCAAAATCAAGATCGTTTTGATCAAAAAAGGGCTTAAATCTAGCTTGATCTAATAAAAAGTTGGCTTCAATAATGCACTTAGATTGCTGATCTCTCATTACATTAAGGTCTGCTCTTTTTCCCATGATAAGGGACAATGCTCCCAGAAGAATAGACTTACCGGCACCGGTTTCTCCCGTGATCATGCTTAGGCCATTCTGAAATTCTATGGCCACATCCTTTATTAGCGCAAAATTCTGAATGGACAAACTTTTGAGCATTGTTTAAAATTTTGAAGCTAAATTACGAATTAATCCAATAAAATCAGTCTTAATATCTGATTCGCTCCCATTTCCTACTATGAACCGGGGCCATTTTATAGAGCATGCCTTTTACATCGGCAATGTCCACCTTTGGACCTCCGTTTAGTACATTCAATATTTCCTGAGCCTTTGCGTCGAAGAACAAACGAATGAATCCTGAATTGGGTCTTTGCGAATCCACTTCCCGGATGTCTTTTATGGCATTAATTATTAATTCTTTCGCCTTTTTTTTATCATCGCTCATAGTATCAAGCCCCAGCCGATGATATTCATAAAATGCCTCTCTTAGTCCATCAAAGTTCCTGGATAATAATTCTTGATTGATCTTTCCCCGTGAGAAAGCGTTCCCTCTGTTTTCCCATCCTGATCTGCCTGAAGACCTGGCAGCAGAAACTATCTTATTAGCTTCCTCGTAATAAGAGGTACCGCCCAGCTTTTCGAAGCTGTCCGCATCCAGTCCTAAAATGGTGTACAAATAAAAACTTATTGCAGATACCAGATTAGAATCAAAGCTATTTGGGTTGTAGTTCAAAGGCTCGAACTCTGTGTATTCAAAATTAAAATTTTTATCGTTCACATTAATAAGCGTTGAGGTGTACGTAGAATTGAACACAGGCCTTGACGCCTGCACCTGTATGGATGCTGAGAACTCTTTAGATTCATAAGATCTTACGATAATGAAGAAACTACAATCTATCTTTTCGTGCTCTTCAAATTCCTTATCAGTCCACTCGGACTTATTGATGAACTCTTGCACGGATTTCTTAAGGGTAGAGAATATCTGAAGGTTAGGTCTTCCGGTCTGTCTTGAGTCCACAGTTACCGTAGCATTGAACTCTTGTGCCAAAAGAGGCGTTGTGCATATAAATACAATTATTAATAAACCGGTTCTCTTATGCCAATTCATATTTATCTATCAAATGTTCAAAAATATCATTTGCAACCTCTTTCTTTTTCTTTAACGGGAAATGCGTTTCATTTGTTTTATCAATGATACTTATTTTATTAGTATCATGACCAAATCCCGCACCGCTGTCTGCTAAAGAATTAAGTATGATCGCGTCCAGGTTCTTCTTTTTCAGTTTTGACCTTGCGTTCTTGATGCCATCATTTGTTTCCAGCGCAAATCCTACTAACAATTGTTCTTTTTTTATTTTTCCTAAATTATAGAGGATATCAGGAGTAGGCTTAAGTTGGATACCTATTTGATCATCCTTTTTCTTTATCTTCTTGTTTGAAAATTCAGTTGGTTGAAAATCAGCGACAGCGGCAGCTGCGATGCAAATATCGGACTCCTCGAAATGTTCAAGAGCCTGTTGGTTCATCTCATCTGCAGTTCTCACATTGATGCGGTCAAGGTTATTATGATGAAGTTCTAGATGGGTAGGACCACTGATCAATGTAACCAGAGCACCGAGTTGTAAGGCCATATCAGCGAGCGCATATCCCATTTTCCCCGATGAGTGATTACCGATATACCTAACTGGATCGATAGGTTCGTACGTTGGTCCAGCCGTGATGAGCACTTTATGCCCTTTTAATATCTGCGTTTGCTCAAATCTATCTTCAGCGTGTTTCAGTATGGTTTCTGGTTCGGCCATTCTACCCTCACCTTCAAGACCGCTAGCTAATTCGCCAGATTCTGAAGGGATGATATGAACTCCATGTCGCTTTAGTTTGTCCAGATTTTCCCTGGTGGTAGGGTGTTGATACATATCCAGGTCCATTGCAGGAGCGGTCATTACAGGACTGCTGCAAGATAAATAAGTAGCAATAAGGAGATTGTCAGATTGACCATAGCTTAATTTCGAAAGTGTTGTTGCCGTAAGCGGAGCGATGATAAACAAGTCTGCCCATTTAGCGATGTTCACATGGTTGATCCAGTTATCTTCATCATCCGTAAATGTTGAATGAACAGGATGCTTTGATAAGGTGGAAAGTGTAAGCGGAGCAACGAACGCTTTAGCTTGAGGTGTCATGATGACCTTTACGTGAGCACCTTGCCTGATCAGTAGCCTAGTAAGGAAAGAAATCTTATAGGCCGCAATTCCACCTGTTACTCCTAAGAGCACGTTTTTGTTGTAGAGAACGGGCATGAACTAAACATCAGTATCGTCCTGATCGGTCTTTTTGTGGTATATCTTACCGTTCATCCATTCTTCTACGGCGATGGCATGAGGTTTAGGTAAACGCTCATAGTATTTGGATACTTCTATTTGTTCTTTGTTCTCAAATATTTCATCCAAATTCTCATTGTAGGTGGAAAATTCATCGATCTTATCCATCAATTCTTTTTTAACCTCAGAGTTGATCTGACTTGAGCGCTGGGCAAGGATGGAAATTGCTTCGTAAATGTTGTTCGTAGGTTCGTCGATCTTATTTCGGTCATAAGTTACCGTAGAGATCTCTGCATTGGTTTCTTTTAAGTTAGCTTTCATAAACTTTCTTTTTTTAAGATTTTATCCAGATTTAATCGGTTATCTATGTCTTTCTTATAGTTTTTTGCCGTTTCCAGGAATTGAGGGTCATCAATTTCTTCTCTATATCTTTCGTAGATACGCCCTGCATCCTTTAGTCTTGGTTTGACCTTTCTGGGAACACTATTTATCGCTAGTATGTAAGCGGATTCAAATTTATAGAAAAGTGCTTTATCCTTTAATTTGGCTCCTGGGAATTCTATGAGGAAATTATCAAATGATTCTATTGCGGCCTTATATCGTTCCCTGTGATGATATTGTTTAGCTATTTCGTACCTTTTCTTTTCTAACTTATCCTGAAGTTTAGCCAGAAGTTGGTTCGCCCTGTCAAAGTACTTACCATTCTGATATTTGTTGATATAGGATTGTAATCTATTTACCGCATCACGAGTCTCTTGCTGATCTAAACTATATCTGGGCGATAGTTCATAAAGGCTTTTTGCAGATTTAAAAAAAGCTTCCTCAACCTTAGTAGAAGCAGGATAGGAATTGACGAAACGCTTGAACTTATAACTGGCAACGATATGATCCCCTAATTCATAATAGGCATTTGCTATTTTAAATGCGATAAGCTGACCTTGAGGTTTACCTTGATATTGTGGGAGTATCTGTTCAAACAAGCGGATCGACCTCTTAAAATATTTATTCTTTTTCGTTTCTACTCCCTTTTCATAGAACTGGCTACCAATTTTGTACTTGGGTTCTATCTCCGTGCTTTTCAAGGCCTTTTGATATTCACTACAACTGATCAATAGCACAGCTGCCAGGAAGACGATAAAGTATTTTATAAAATCCATAAGTTTACAAAAGTACTTAATTAGCAACGAAAAAGAAAGTTTTTTAGTGTATTAAGGTGTGGTTTTGTTCCAATAAGATATCACATATCACAGTCAGGAAATGGAATAAAACGTAAAATTCTGATAACCAGCAGTATTTATTGGTCGTAATTACAAAAAGTTAAGATAAACAGCCTATTTTTAAAATGATAAGAGAACAGCAAATTCATCATGGTAAAATCATAGGAACTTCCTCACTTTACTTTCGTCCATTAATGAAGATCATCTTTTTAGGTGATCTTCGATACGTTTTTCCAGTTCATCAGATGCTTTGACCAATGGAAGACGCAAGTTGTTCTGACAATGACCTTGCTGGCTGAGGAATGTTTTGATGCCTGTGGGATTCCCCTCGCAAAAGCCCAGCTCAAAAGCTTCTTTTAGATTGAAATGGTATCTTCTAGCCGTTATTGCATCTCCTTGAAGTCCAGAATTTACCATTTGAACATATTCATTTGGGAAAGCTTGCGCCATGACGGAAATCACGCCAGCGCCACCCATTAGTACCATAGGTAAGGTGATTCCATCCTCTCCTGAGATCACCAGGAAATCATCATCGTTCATTTCGATAAGCTCTACCGCTTGTTCCAGATCTCCAGCAGCTTCTTTTATACCAATGATATGCTTGTGTTGCTCTGCTAATCTTTTCACAGTCAAAGGCTCTATGTTCTTTGCTGTCCTTCCCGGTACATTATAAAGCATGATGGGAAGTTCTGTATTTTTTGCCAGCTGATCAAAGTGTTTGAAAATACCTTCTTGTGATGGTTTATTATAATAAGGGCAAGCAGAAAGAATGGCATCAAAATCTTTTAGGTCCGTACTTTTGATTTGCTGTAAGAGATCAGCTGTGTTATTTGAGGTCATGCCTAAGACCAATGGTTTTCTGTTCTTATTAGCATCCACGACCGTTTTCGTCACTACGGCTTTCTCTTCTGTAGAAAGTGTTACGCTTTCAGCCGTTGTCCCCAGAACCACGAGGTAATCCACTCCATTTGATATCTGATGTTCCACGAATTTTGATAATGCATTAATATCTAATTCGTTATTGTTATCGAAAGGAGTTATCAAAGCTACTCCAGTGCCTCTAAATTGCTTCATTTTCAATTTTTATCTTAGCTAAATAATGTCTTAGTTCCCTAACGAATATAGAGGTTTTTTCTGCACTAATATTTATGGTCAGGTTGTGATCCAGATTCTCGTCAGTCAAGCCTATTTGAATATTACTTTGAAACTTAACATCTAAATATCTTATCAATGTACCCGCATTTTCTGTGTAGATGATCAGGTGTTCACATGGTGCTAATAATGCTTCGTTAACAGTATCATCATTCAGTTCGCCCAACCAACTAAAGCTATCATAGCTTATAAAGGTAGTATTCCCTACATTTTCACTCACACCAAGTTCTACAATATCTTCCCTATCACAATTAAAGGTTTTTTGTAGCTCATCACTAAGGTCATTCACATATGAGTCTGTAGAAGCGTCATACAATATCTTCCATTTATACTTAGGGTTTAGGGCTCTTACCTTTGTTGAGTCACTTGCTTTTATAGCTTTTTTTATAAAAAATTGCTTGATGAATTTCATAACTCAACAAAATTAAACATTCTTGTGAATTGAATATATAAAAGTCCTTATTTTGTGTATTGAAAATTTACGATCGTTTAAAATAAATATGATCAAAACCCATTACATTTGAATAAATTCTATTGCATGCGTTCTATTTTTTCTATTTTGATGATAATAACTTTTTTTATCAGTTGTAAAAGAGCTAAGCAAGGCCATGATGATATGGACTATCGGATAATAAGGATATCCGATAGCATTTCTGCATCTCAGGGGATAGACTCCTTCATCAGGCCTTATCAAAATAAGATAGATAGCGAGATGAACAGAAAGCTAAGCTATTCTCCAGGTTCGATGTACAAAACGGACCATCCGCTTAACACTCCTATCGGAAATCTAATGGCGGATGCTTTGCTTGAGATGAGCGATTCTGTTCTCAGGAAAAGAGAACAAGTAGAGGTTGATGCCGTGCTGCTCAACTATGGAGGCATTCGTGCCGGGATAAACAAAGGAGATGTAACGGTTAGGACCGCTTATGATATCATGCCTTTTGAAAATAAGGTAGTCGTAGCTAAACTTGGCCCTAATGCTGTACACAAGATGGTAGATTATTTGGTAAAAGCCCGAAAAGCGCATCCCATAGCTGGTATGCAGCTCGTTCTGAACGAAAATGAAGAATTAGCTTCAGCTATGATCAATGGACAAAGGTTAGGTAATAAGCAGAACTACTATATAGCTACATCGGATTACCTGTTCAATGGCGGTGATGATATGGACTTCTTTGATGATGCTAAAGCTAATTATGACCTGGATTACAAATTAAGGAACCTGTTCATCGACTATTTTAAAAAACAAGATGCCTTGATGGTCGTCCGTGATGAACGCTTCATCCAAAGAGAACAATGATGAAAAGAAGAAACTTCTTAAAAAAAGCCGGTACGTTAACCGTGACCCTACCCTTGATGAATTCGCTCATAACAGATGATATTCTTCTGGCAGATGGTATGAGAAAGATAAGTATACTTCATACGAACGATGTACATAGCCATATTGAACCTTTTCCTTCTAATCATAAGAAGTACCCGGATGTGGGCGGTGTTGCCAGAAGGGCTAGCGTGATAGATGCCATCAGGAAGAACGACCCAAACACATTATTGTTAGATGCAGGAGATTCATTTCAGGGAACGCCTTACTTCAATTTTTATGGTGGCGAACTGGAGTTTAAGTTGATGAGCAAATTGGGCTATCAAGCTTCCACCATAGGAAACCATGAGTTCGATGAAGGCGTGGATAATATCACCCAACAATTGCAACATGCTGATTTTGATATGATCAATGCCAACTATGACCTATCACAAACTTCTTTATCAGGAAAGGTGATCCCCCATAATATCTACCATTTGAACGGTATCAAGATAGGTGTTTTTGGTTTAGGGATAGAACTGGAAGGATTGGTAAGCAAGAAATTATATCAAGATACAAGGTATATGGACCCAGTAGCGGTCGCTAGAGAGCAAGTGCAACAATTAAAACAGCAAAAAAAATGTGATTTTATTATTTGTCTCTCCCATTTAGGTTTTGAGTATTCATCCGATAAGATTTCAGATAGAAAACTGGCCGGACTTACTCATGATATTGACCTGATAATAGGAGGTCATACGCATACTTTCCTTGATAGACCGGTCATGGAAAAGAACGCAGAAGGCAAGGATGTGATTATCAATCAGGTAGGTTGGGCTGGAATAGACCTGGGGAAGATAGATTTTTATCTGGATAAAGATCAGCAGAAGCGTTCATCTGCATCAATCATCAGGCTCAATGCGTCCTTATCAAAAATGAATTGCTAAATTTGTCTTATGAGATCGATAAAAGACCTACGTATCAACGGGCATTCCCACCTTTTACCTTATCCAGAGGAGATACCAGACTTCATGAAGGAAAAGGAGATCTTCTGGGTAGATGAAGAACGCAAGTTCATGCTCCAAAAGAACTGGAAGCGACCCGTGACCGATTCCAGTTTCTTCTTGGATGAAAAGTTGACGTGGATGGAGAAATATAACATCGATCATGCGGTCGTGCTTAATCTATCCCAGCTATATGGAAACGGGCTAAGAGTAGAGGAGATGAAGCAGGCCTTGCGATTCCAAAATGATTTCAATGCACGTATACAAAAAGAACATCCTTCTAAGTTCACCTGTGGCTTTGTGGTCCATCCTGGCTTTGTCAGAGGCGCGATATGGGAGATAGAGCGTTGTGTGGAAGAACTGGACATGCGTTTACTTTGTCTGCCCACCCATTACATGGATTCCATAGGAACCTGGCGTTGTATTTTCGATGAAGAAAATGAAAAGATATTTGATCTGGCGAACAAATACAACCTCGCACTAGAGATACATCCTTACGATGGTGAGAAGTTCATCAAATTAGAGAATACGGCCTGGCGCTTCCATTTAATATGGATGTTAGCGCAATGTGCTGATGCTTACCATTTTCTAACGCTGAACGGTTATCCGGACAAATATCCTAATATGCGCGTATGTTTTGCTCACGGAGGTCAGCTCGCCCAGATAAACTTAGGTAGACGGATCCAGGGCTTTGATGGAAGACCTGATCTTTTTAAAGGGAAAACGCATCCACGGAGATCCGTTGGCCATAAGAACATCTTTTTCGACACCTTAGTACATGACACTAAGTCTTTTAAACTATTATTGGAACATCAAAAGACCCATCAGATCTTGACCGGTCTGGATGATCCTTATCCATTAGGAGAAATGGAAAGCGAACCACAATCTTCTTACCCCGGTAAATTATTGGACCTGGCGGAAGAAGAAAATATTATTACACCTGATGAAAAGAAAGATATCTGGAGCCAAAATGTGTTAAACTGGCTATACGGTGATGATAAAAAAGCTAAACAGGAAAAAGTTGATTTAATTTTAGGAAAGTGAATTTTATAAATGCTTCTATAGATCAATACACTTCTGCAATGTCAACTCCAGTTGATAAGATTTTGCATGAATTAGAAAAAGAAACTTATCAAAAAGTACTACAACCTAACATGTTAAGTGGTAACTATCAGGGGCAACTCCTGCAACTTATCAGCTGTATAAAATCACCTGAACGTATTCTGGAAATTGGTACTTACACCGGTTATTCTACTATTTGCCTGGCAAATGGTCTTTCAGATACTGGCAAAATTCACACCATAGAAGTCAATGAAGAGCTTAAGCCCATACAAGACAAGTATTTTAAAAAAACTGGTTTAGCTGATAAGATACATCAGCACTTTGGGCATGCGCTTGGTATCATACCTCATTTAAATGACAAGTTTGATTTAGTTTTTATAGATGCTGATAAGAAAAACTATTTATCTTATTTAAAATTAGTCTATGACCTGCTACAGCCTAACGCATTGATTTTAAGTGATAATGTTTTATGGAAAGGTAAAGTGACTTTTGAAAGTAAACAAGATAAAATAGCAAGTTATCTCGATGAATACAACCAGCACCTATTAGATCACAAGCACATTTCTACTTTGATTTTACCTGTAAGAGACGGTATAAGTATGAGTATAAAAACATAAAAAAAACACAACCCATTTTCGGGTTGTGTTTAGACTTAGTGACTAATACGAGTTTATATTATTTTTTTATTAATTTGATAGCATCTACATTTTGATCATTTACCACTTTGATGTAATAAATTCCATTAGCTAAATCACTGACCTGAAATTTATGATTTCTGCCAAATCTTCCATTGAAGGTTTTTACGCTTTGACCATTAATATTATAAATTTCAATTTTTTGAACTTCAGTATTTAATGAAAAATGATCTGTTGATGGATTTGGATATAATGCTAATTCACTCATATAATTATCCTCAATGCTCAAAACATCAGACTCTTGATTTCCTAAGACAAGAAATTCGCCAGGCTCGAGTGTTATCGATGTTTGTGAGTTTGGAAATGTAGTGTTTCCTGTTGGGTCCATCAGATCATACCAAGTATTTGTCACACCAGATGGGAAGTTCGTACTTATAGATTGTGAGAAAACATCAAAATTTGAAAGTACAATTACATTTTTTAATTCATCTGATGGAATGGAGTTATCGAATATATCGATCCTAGGTGTAAAATCTCCAGATGATGAGGTTATCGCATAATCTCCTTCAAAAACTGGTTCTTCTGTTTTTAGCTTATGTAACTTTGACCAATCCTCATATATCTGACCACGGATGGGATCGGATAGCCAATTCTCATTCCATTGCGGTTGTGGTTTTGTGTCTAACTTACAATCACCATCATTTCCACCTGGTAGATTCACACTACCATTTGTACAAGTAAAGATTGAATTATCCATACCGAGGTCACCAAAATGCCAGATCATTTTTGGACCAGGCACTAAAACTGAAACAGCACCTAACGCAGACATTCTGGATAATGCAACATCAATGTTTTGTACATTATGATTTGCATTACTTGTATTGCCAAATTGAATGTTCTTGTACATTAATCTTTCCTCGTCATGGCTTTCAGCATATCCTAAAAGCCTTGGTTCTTGAAAGCCACGGCTTGAGTGCCCCATTCTCGTAATGTTTTTATCACCATTCTGACCCATGGTCAGCTCATTGTATCTATCTGTCATCTTACCCCACAACATGATACCTTTGCCTTCACTGATCCGGTAATCAGCCCATTGCTGCTCTTCAAAATCCTGTCCTAAATGCTCAAATATCACATAGTGCGAATCATCTAGCGACCAGGAATAATCTGCATAATCTTGAAGTACGTCTACACGGTCTTGCTGGTATGAATTGGTACAACCCGTATCACTAGGAGAGCAATTTTGTGTAAATCCTTTAGTAAGGTCCCATCGAAAACCATCTATCTTGAAATCTTCGATCCAGTGTTCAATTACTCTTTCAGTATATTGCTGAACTTCTGGAACCTGATGATTATAATCTAAACCTACATTGTAACTGTGCTTAGGTTCTTCATTAAAATAAGGGTTCTCAGATGAGACACCACCAAATCCATCGCCGTTCGGGTCTTCCATCCACATTCTTACCATAGGACTTCTGCCGAAGGCATGGTTGAGTACTAAGTCTAATATTACAGCGATTCCATTCTGATGGCATAGGTCAATAAATTCTTTTAATTTATCTTCTGTACCATAGAACTTATCTAATGCCATATGATATGATGTATTGTATCCCCAGCTTTCATTGCCTTCAAATTCCATGACCGGCATAAGATGAATGGCATTGATATTAAAATTTTTAAAATAGTCTATTTTATCTATAAGGTCTTGATAGTTTCT
>Ga0209923_1000109_pt1 | contig 19843 bp, 18 predicted proteins | sample SalPon1_A_H2O_MG_FD_185696 | JGI IMG/M metagenome (GOLD analysis project Ga0209923, IMG submission 185696) | Salt pond water microbial communities from South San Francisco under conditions of wetland restoration - Salt Pond MetaG R1_A_H2O_MG... | ecosystem: Environmental > Aquatic > Non-marine... | reverse complement strand
TGGGGAATGGTCGAGTGGTTCATGCTCACCTATTTGCTTGGCTCAATCTTTGTAGCGGGTCAGATTTGGGAGTACGCGGTGCTGGTGAGCGAAGGCATAACAATCAGCTCAAACTCATACGGTTCTGCGTTTTATCTAACTACTGGTTTCCACGGCCTACACGTGGCTGGAGGTCTGATTGCCTTCCTACTAGTTGTTGGTAGAGCCTTTGCCGCCAAGAGATTTGGGCACAAGGAGGCAACGGCAGCCATTGTTACCAGTTATTACTGGCACTTTGTTGATGTTGTTTGGATCGGTTTGTTTCTAGTGATTTACGTATTGAGGTAGGGAAATGTCAGAAAAGAAGTCAATTCGGAGAAAGCCATGGGCTACTTCTCTAGTGATCCTGCTCGGCCTAATTTTGAGCGGTGGAGGGTACGCCGCTGCAACAACAACTGTTCAAAATGAATCAGGCGTTGAGATGATCGAAGAGGGTCGCAAGCTGTTTTTGGCCAATTGCGCAACTTGCCACGGAACCAACAGTGAAGGAACCGATGCAGGACCCTCATTGATTGGTGTTGGTGCTGCGAGTGTTGATTTCCAGGTGGGAACTGGTCGTATGCCGGGACAAGCTAGCGGTGTTCAGCTTCGAAAAAAACCAGTTCAGTTCACTGAAGAGCAAATTCAAGCGATGGCAGTCTATGTAGCGTCCTTGGCTCCTGGACCTGCAATTCCAGATGAGCAGTATTTGGATAACACTGGGGATGCAAACCACGGAAGCATGCTGTTTAGAATCAACTGTGCAATGTGCCACAACGCAGTTGGTGCCGGTGGCGCCCTGACAGAGGGAAAGTTTGCTCCAGCTCTGGAGGGTGTAACCGAGAAGCACATTTATGAGGCGATGGTTACCGGTCCTCAGAACATGCCTGTTTTCAGTGACGCAAACCTCAACCCCGAAGACAAAGAAGACATCATCACCTACCTGAAATATGTTGAGGAAAACAACAGCGTTGGTGGTTTTGAACTTGGTTCAATCGGGCCAGTCGCAGAGGGATTATTTATTTGGATCTTTGGGTTTGGCTTCATAATCGCCATAACCGTTTGGTTGACAAGTAGGGCTAACTAGGAAAAGCATGAGTGATCTAGAGAAGAACAACGAACACGAAGAGGAAAACTTCGAGTACGACGGTGGTGCTGCCGTAGTCCCTACCGACAAAATCGAGGATCCCGGTCTTGAGCCACACAGGCCAAGAATGACCGACAAAGATCCAAAGGCTGCAGCGAGAGCTGAAAAGCAGGTTGCTGCCATGTTTGTGGTGTCAATTATCGGAGCCATCATCGCGGTCTGGGGCTATGTTGCTTTCCCAATCATTGGTGATGACCTATCCAACACAAGAAACAACGCCTTATGGGTTGGTGTTGGCATGGCACTGAGCTTGCTCGGACTTGGTTTCGGAGCCATTCACTGGGCAAAAACTCTTATGCCAGACAACGAAATCGTTGAGCAGAGGCACCAGTCACGCTCAGAGCCCGAAACCAGGGCTGCAGCAGTCGAGATTTTGAACATGGCTGACAACGAATCAGGTATTTCAAGAAGGAAACTAATTCGCAGGACCATGTTTGGAGCTTTAGCTTTCCTTCCAGTTCCAGCGATTGTGCTGTTTGGAGACCTCGGTCCAGCGGGTGTTGGCGACAAGATGCGCGTTACAATGTGGGACAGGGGCGTAAGGCTAACCCGTGACCCAAGTGGCGTTCCAATCAAGGCCAGTGAGGTGACAGTTGGGTCGACGTTCCACGTGATTCCAGACGGTCTAAATGATTTGTATCACAAGCTAGATGAGAAGGCGAAGGCGGCAGTTTTGCTAGTGCGCGTGAACCCTTCAGTTTTGAACGAGGCCGAGGACCGAAGAGACTGGTCCTACGACGGCATCGTTGCCTATTCAAAGATTTGCACCCATGTGGGTTGTCCAGTAGCTCTTTATGAGCAGCTGACTCACCACCTTCTATGCCCTTGCCACCAGTCGACGTTTGACTTGGCGAACCACTGTGAGGTCATTTTTGGCCCAGCAGCACGTCCTCTCCCCCAGTTACCAATCACTGTGGATGAAGAGGGCTACCTCATCGCACAAAGCGATTTCCTAGAACCAGTCGGACCAACTTATTGGGAGCGCTAATGAGCACTACTGAAACTAACAAGGAACAGAACCAGGGTTTTGCGGCTAATGCTGCAAACTATTTTGATGAAAGGACCAAGCTCGGCGGTGGACTAAAGTTCATCGGTCGCAAGATCTTCCCTGATCACTGGTCATTCATGCTCGGTGAGGTTGCCCTGTGGTCGTTGGTAATCACCATCATCTCCGGCACCTTCCTAACCTTTTTCTTCAACCCATCAATGGCACACGTAACCTATGACGGAGCATATGCACCGCTAAAGGGAACTGAGATGTCAATTGCCTACGCAAGTGCGCTTGATATCTCCTTTGAGATCCGAGGTGGACTTTTGATGCGCCAGGTTCACCACTGGGGTGCACTGCTGTTTGTAGCGGCAATGGGCCTTCACATGCTGAGGGTTTTCTTCACGGGCGCATTCCGAAAGCCTCGTGAGCTCAACTGGGTAATTGGATTCCTGCTTTTCATCATGGGAATGGCAGCTGGTTTCACCGGCTACTCACTGCCAGATGACCTATTGAGTGGAAACGGTCTGCGAATCATTGATGGAATGCTTAAGGGTATTCCAGTGATTGGAACCTCAGTTTCAAGCGGTTTCTTTGGAGGAGAGTTCCCAGGAACTGAAGTTATTTCCAGGCTGTATTCATTGCACATCATGATTGTTCCAGCCTTGATTCTGGTTCTGGTTGCGCTACACATGGCATTGTTGATCGTGAACAAGCACACCCAGTACCCGGGACCTGGACGCACCGAGGGTAATGTTGTTGGTTACCCTGTGCTGCCGGTGTATGCAGCAAAGGCTGCAGGATTTTTCTTCATCGTATTCGGTGTAATCATGGCCATCTCCGCCACATTCACCATCAACCCGATCTGGAACTACGGCCCTTATGACCCATCCCCTGTTTCGGCTGGTACTCAGCCTGACTGGTATATCGGATGGCTAGACGGCGCTCTTCGTTTGGCTCCTGGTAACTGGGATGTCACAATCCTTGGCTATGCCTACCCAATGGGCATCTTGGTGCCGATGGTCATTAGCTTGCTGTTCCTTGCAGTGGTGGCCGCCTATCCATTCATTGAGCAGTGGATCACCAAGGACCGTCGCGAGCACCACGTCTTGGACCGTCCTCGCAATGCACCAACTAGAACAGCGATTGGTGTTGCCGGAGTTTACTTCTATGGAATCCTGTGGGCAGGAGCCTCAACAGACTTGATTGCCTATCACTTCCAGATGTCTTTGAACCACGTGTTGATATCTATGCAGGTGCTGCTGGTTATTGGACCATTCATCGCATACTTCATCACCAAGCGCGCCTGCCTAGCACTACAGCGCAAGGACCGTGAATTGGTGTTGCACGGACGTGAGACAGGAAGGGTTGTAAGGCTTCCAAACGGCGAATATATCGAGGTTCACGAGCCTTTGGACAAGTATGAGCTTTATAAACTAGTTGACTACAAAGACTATGAACCAACCATCGCACGTCCTAACAAGAACGGAAAGATCACCGCTATGGAGAAGCTAAGGGCCTCCCTGACAAGGTTCTACTTCGAGGATCGCATCAGCCCTGTAACAAAGACAGAGCTCCGTGACGCTCAGGAACACGCTGACCATGACCTCACACAAAAAGAGGCACAGAAGGCACTTGAGCAGGCGTAACTAGAACTGCAACAGTAAACCCCCGCTTGGTTATTGCCAGGCGGGGGTTTTTACTAATTAATCTATTGCCCGTTCTCAGTCACACCATCAAAGACGCTCATCTTTCGTTATAACAGGCGTAAATTCCTCACTCTCAAGGCCGACCACGATTACATGATTCGCCCAAAAGGTCCTAATGCAGTTGAGCTTTACAGAAGGGGGAAATATTAGCTCGACCTGAGCCAAGCCTCCCCATTATCACGCCCTGAGCCGGGAACTGATGCCCGTAAAGCGTCAATAGGTTTCTTAGACGTTCAGAGGAACGTATATAAAACCAAACAAATTGAGGGGTTCTTTATATGAACAGAACTCAGCAAGCACCTGGGACTCTCTCCTACCAAGAAAAGCCGCGTCGGATTAGCTCAAGGTTATTAGAAGGGCTGCTACGGTCGGTCACCAGGGAAAACCCTGCGTCACCTAGTTATGTTAGATAAATGCATGCCCACCAAGCTCAAACCTAGAGTCATTAAAAAAGTTGGCCACGGAACCTTGGCAACTAATTGACTAGTGTTTTTGATTCAGTAGGGCAATTAGAGGTTTTTAATGTGCGAAGCGACCACGGCTGTGTTCGTAAACCCAACCAATAATTCCGATGATGGAAAGTCCAATCCCGATGAAGAACAGCCACCAGTCCACAGCTAACGAAACGAAAACCACAGCAGATGCGGCTGAGACAATGATTGGCCACCAGCTCCAAGGAGCAAAGAATCCGACTTCACCGGCTCCTTCTTCAATTTCACCGTCAAGGTTGTCCTCAGGTAGTGGGCCTGCGTTTTTTAATCCACTCTGTAGATAGAAAGCTATGAAAGAAGTTAGGAAGATCAGAAAGCCGATTACGGCCGTTCCAATCGGCTCTACCAGGCCAAAATACAGCCAAGACCATGCAACATATCCAGCCGTTGCCACCACAAAAAAAGCAGTGAGCACCCATAAGAGATTTACATTTGTCTTCATTAGCTAATTCCAGCTCCCTGCTTCACGACCTGTTTGGCTTCTGGTGAGGCATATTCTGGGTGGTTCATGTCGAACGCTGGGCTCTCTGAACGAATCCTAGGAATTGAGTGGAAGTTGTGCCTTGGGATTGGGCTCTCTGTTGCCCACTCAAGACTTCTTCCGTAACCCCATGGGTCTTTCAATTCGGTCTTCACTCCCCTGCGCGCGGTCACCCACACGTTCCAGAAGAATGGAAGCATTGAAGCAGCAAGGATTATTGATCCGAATGAGGACAGGGTGTTCATCCAGGTAAATCCATCTTCTGGCAGGTACGTCGCATACCTTCTAGGCATACCCATGACTCCCAACCAGTGCTGAACCAAGAATGTGGTGTGAAAACCAATGAACAGCACCCAGAAGTGAATCTTTCCGAGTCTTTCGTTCAACATCTTTCCAGTGAACTTCGGCCACCAGAAATAGAATCCGGCAAACATTGCAAACACCACTGTTCCGAACACTACGTAGTGGAAGTGTGCAACAACGAAGTAGCTATCTGAAAGGTGGAAATCAAGTGCTGGGCTTGCAAGGATCACTCCAGTTAGACCACCGAATACGAAGGTAACGAGGAACCCTAGAGACCAAAGCATCGGAGTTTCGAAAGTGATTGACCCTCGCCACATAGTTCCAATCCAGTTAAATATCTTTACCCCCGTGGGAACTGCAATCAGCATTGTTGTGAAGGCGAAGAATGGAAGCAAAACCTGGCCGGTTACATACATGTGGTGGGCCCACACGGTCATGGACAATGCTGCAATGGCGATAGTTGCGTAAACCAGGGTCTTATAGCCAAAAATCGGCTTACGGCTAAACACTGGGAAAATCTCTGACACGATGCCGAAAAATGGCAACGCGATGATGTAAACCTCTGGGTGGCCGAAGAACCAGAACAGGTGCTGCCACAAAAGCGCTCCACCGTTTTCTGGATCAAATATGTGCGCTCCAAACCTTCTGTCTGCTCCTAGAGCGAACAAGGCTGCTGCTAGCGGTGGGAAACACATGATTACCAGGATTGATGTAACCAGGGTGTTCCAGCTGAAGATAGGCATCCTCCACATAGTCATTCCTGGAGCCCTCATAACAATCAAGGTTGTGATGAAGTTCACAGCACCCAAAATAGTTCCGAAACCACCCATGGCAAGACCAAAGACCCAGAGGTCTCCACCTATACCCGGAGAAAATGTCGTGTTAGAAAGCGGTGCGTATGCAAACCAACCAAAGCTGGCTGCACCCTGAGGGGTGAAGAAACCAGCAACAGCTATCAATCCACCAAAGGTGAAAATCCAATAGGAAAGGGCGTTTAGCCTTGGAAAGGCGACATCTGGTGCACCGATTTGCACCGGCATAATTACGTTTGCAAAACCAGCAAATAGTGGAGTTGCAAACAACAGAAGCATGATTGTTCCGTGCATCGTGAATAGCTGGTTGTACTGCTCCTTGGTCTGAACAATCTCTAGGCCTGGCAGAGCTAGCTGAGCCCTGATTACCAGTGCCATCAGTCCGCCGATGAGGAACCAGATGAAGGTGGTAATCAGATACAGGTAACCAATTTTTTTGTGATCGGTAGTGGTAATCCAATCGACAATAATCTGACCCTTAGTTTTCTTGGGTCCACTAGTTGCACCAGAGGTGGAACGGGGTTCGGTTATCGTTGCCATCGCTTAGCCTCTTATTCCTGGGTCGCCGCCGGGTAGATTTGAATTGCGGTCATATTCAATGCCTAGTTTTCCAACTTGGCCCTTGGCTGCGAGTTGAGCCATTTGGGACTCGTACTCAGCCTGTGAAACGACCTCAACGTTAAACAACATCATTGAGTGGAATTCCCCACACAACTCTGCACACTTTCCTACGTAAGATCCCTCTTTCTCAGGAATCACATACATGTGATTCCAACGTCCTGGGAACATATCTTTTTTGTACAAAAACTCAACAACCCAGAACGAGTGAATTACGTCTCTAGCTGTTAGATCAATCTGAACCTTCTGCCCTACTGGAAGATAAAGCGTTGGAAGGTCATCAAAATTTCCGGTTTCAGTTGTTCCGTCATATTGAGACTGAATTCCCGTCTCGTAAACATTTGAGTCAACGTAATTGAAATCCCAGCTCCATTGCTTACCAATAACTTCGATAGTTACATCGGGATCTTCAAATTCTGCCTCAATGGCTGCCATGTCCCTTGCGGTGAATGCAAAGAAACCCATCACAAGAATCAAAGGGATCACGGTGAACAGAGTCTCGATTGGCATGTTGTATCGCAATTGCTGCGGCATTGCAGTCTCGCCCTTACGACGCCTATATACGATGATTGCCCATGCCATCAAACCCCAGGCAATTGCACCGACAATTAGCAGAACAATCCAGCTGGTTGTCCATAGCCCCGTGATTCGATCAGTTTGGTTTGTGATTCCAGGTTCCCCGGGAAGCCACCCACGCTGAGCTTCAGGACTGCAACCAGTCAATAGCAAAGCCAATGCACTGGCCGAGGCCACTGCGGTTATGAGGCGTCGATTTCTCAAGAATCGCCCTTTCGGTTAGACACTTTTCTTAATTCTAAAACAAAAACCCCGCCAGCGTTGACCGCGAGCAGGGTTTTTAAAAGATTTTTGGCGGTTTTAGCTGAAGGAGTCACCGCAGGCGCATGAATCACTCGCGTTTGGGTTATCAATCGTAAAACCCTGCTTCTGAATGGTGTCTTCAAAGTCGATAGTTGCGCCATCCAAGTAAGGGACGCTCATCGGATCTACAACCACCTCAACGCCCTCATAATCAACAAGAGCATCATCCTCGGTGAGCCTTTCATCGAAAAACAGTTGGTAGATAAGCCCTGAGCACCCACCAGGTTCGACCGCAATCCTCAGTCTCAGATCATCACGGCCTTCTGCTTCCAACAAGCCTTTGATTTTCATTGCAGCACCATCGGTTAGCTTTACACCGTGGGTAGAAATTGCCTGTGTCATTGGACCTCCTGAGTCGGTAACCCTATTCTCCATTAATTCTATTGGATTGCAAAAGCATTAACCCGTGAGTTTGCATAGCCTTCCTCAAAGTGGGCAAATGTTGTGATTCGTTAGGCGAATGAGCTCTTGAATCTGGATCCTCCACTCCAGTAACCAGCACCTCTGCATTGGGAAATTGCTTAGCTAAATCAGCAATGAAAGGTATTGAGCCACCTAGCCCCATTTGAACTGCCTGTTTTTCATAACCCTCGGTCATTGAATCCATAGCCAATTGAGAGGCCCAGGATTCGCGAGCTAAGTAGGGAAAACCGAGTTCTGTTTCAGCAAACTCAACCTGACTGCCGTATGGAGCATTTTGCAAAATGTGATTCTTGATGGCCTGTAAAGCTTCGTTCGGATCGTCATTCGGGGCAATTCGAGCACTAATTTTGCAGTTGACGCTGGCTTGCAAGGTGTTTGATGATTCGGCGACATTTGGGGTGTCAATTCCGATAATCGTGACCGCTGGTTGATTCCAGCCCCTGTCGGCCAATCCACCGGTTCCAATCAAATCTACGCCAGGCAAAACACCAGCTTGTTGTTTGATAAAGCTCTCTGGTATTTCTAGCGAAGAATCAGGCATTGACTTCAGGCCCTGAATGGCAACGGAACCATGATCATCGTGCAGGCTCGCCAGAATCTTGGTCAATGCCAGTGTGGCATCAGCAACCACTCCCCCGAAAACTCCGGAGTGCAGGGGGTGATCCAAAGTGCTCACCTTGAACTGCAGGCTGGCCAAGCCCCGAAGCGAGGTGGTTAGGGCAGGTGTTTCCAAATCAAAATTTCCACTGTCGGCGACGATTATCAAATCGGCTTCTAACTTGTCTCTGTTCGCTGCCAAAAAATCGCTGAAGTTCGGTGAACCTATTTCCTCTTCGCCTTCAATAAACAAAGTGATGCCGATGTTTATCTCATCCTCAATCTCCCGAAGCATTTCGCAGGCTGAGATAAGAGTGATAATTCCAGCTTTGTCATCACTGGCTCCTCTGCCAAATAAGCGATCACCAATCATGGTTGGTTCAAATGGATCGGTCTCCCACTGGTCAAGATCGCCAACTGGCTGAATATCGTGGTGCGAATAGAGAAGTATCTGGGGATACCCGGGTTTCGCTTGCCTGCGAGCAATTAGGGCAGGTGTTCCATCCTCGGCGGAAGGGATTATCTCTACTTCATCAAAGATGTTCAGATTCGAAAGCTGTTTAGAAATAAATTCAGCAGATTTTTGCAGTGGTGCCTTGTCCATCCCGGGCCAGGCAAGCGAGGGAATTCGCACCATTTGTTTCAGGATTTCAAGCTTTTTTTCGAAATTTTGCTCGACCCATCTTTTCGCCAGTGGCGATAGTTCAGGGTCAAGACTCTGATAATTGAAACTCATGAGAGTAATCTAGTGGGAGTTAGCGAGGATTATTTTGGAACAAGAGAGCAACGCCGGTAAGGGTAGACCCACTCCATCAAGGAAAGATCAGGAGAAGCTGAGAAAGCGACCCCTGGTTGGTGATAAGAGCAAAGAAGCCAAGCGAATCGAAAAAGAGCGGGTTCGGGAAGAACGTGGCAAGATTCGCGAGGGCATGATGGCCGGTGATGAGCGTTATCTCACATCTCGCGACCGAGGACCTCAACGCAAAATGGCAAGGGACATTGTGGATTCAAGATTCACAGTTGGTGAACTTGTCTTGCCGGGACTCGTTGTTGTGGTGTTGGCCACCTTTGTTGACTCCATCGAGGTTCAGTTTTACTCGCTGATTGCAATGTGGGCGCTTTTCTTAGCGGTTGCCTTTGATGCATTCGTTCATGGAATTCGAGTCAAGAAAAAACTCGTCGAGAGATTTGGTGCTGAAAAAGTCGAAAAAGGTGTTCGCTGGTATGCGGCAATGAGATCAATCCAAATGAGACCACTGCGCATCCCTAAACCTCAGGTCAGGCGGGGAGAGAAGATTTAATGCAATATCGCTACCTAGGAAACAGTGGATTCAAAGTAACTTCACTGATTTACGGAAACTGGCTTACCCATGCAAGCCAAGTGACCAACGAGGAAGCCACAAGAACAGTCCATGCGGCTTTAGAGGGCGGAATAACCACTTTTGATACGGCTGATGTTTACGCGAACCAGGCTGCTGAGGAAGTGCTGGGAAACGCGCTTAGCGGTCAAAGACGTGAGGGTTTAGAAATCCTCACAAAGGTTTATTGGCCAGTCGCTGAAAGAATGCCGAATGATCACGGGCTTTCGCGAAAACACATAATGGAATCAATCAACGGATCGCTAAAAAGATTGCGAACTGATTATGTGGATCTGTATCAGGCTCACCGCTTTGACTACGAGACCCCCCTGGAAGAGACGATGCAAGCTTTTGCGGATCTCGTCCGCTCGGGAAAAGCGCTGTATATAGGTGTTAGTGAGTGGACAGCGGAGCAAATAGAAGCGGGGGCGAAACTTGCCAAGGAAATGAATTTCCAACTCATCAGCTCTCAGCCGCAGTATTCGATGCTATGGAGAGTCATTGAGAAAAAGGTAATTCCCGCTTCCGAGAAAAATGGAATTAGCCAAATTGTTTGGTCACCGATGGCTGGCGGAGTTCTAACCGGAAAATATCTTCCTGGAATTCAGCCTGCTGAGGGAACTCGAGCAAGTGATCCAGAAACCTCTTCCTTTTTAGAAAAATTCATGACTGACAAAACCCTGTCTCGAATTCAGAAGTTGAAGCCAATTGCAGAAGAGTTAGATCTAACAATGGCTCAACTTTCACTGGCATGGACTCTACAAAACCCGAATGTCACATCAGCAATCGTTGGTGCTAGAACGCCAGAGCAGATTCAGTCAAACCTGGCAGCCAATGATGTTGAAATTCCGAAACCAGTCATGAAAAAGATTGATGAAATTCTGGATGATTCAATTGTGCGCGATCCAAACTTGACCACCTCTCCCCCGGAGAGACTGGTTTAGAGGTTTTTCTGAATCCGTTTAGGCCAGAAAGGGCCACCGTAAACAAAACCGGTGTAAACCTGGACTAGATCCGCTCCACTTTCCAATCTGGAGCGGATTTCATCCTCTGTTTCGATTCCACCAACTGAAATTATTGTTTTGTCCTTTTTCAGTTCTTTCCTGAGAACTGGGAGTAGCTCAGAAGCCCTTGTTTTCAGTGGCGCACCAGATAAACCGCCGGCCTCGGTAATCTTGCTGGGCCTGGATTTCAAATTGGTTCTGGAGATAGTTGTGTTAGCAGCAATCATCCCACTCAATCCGAGCTGATTCACAAGCTTTGCAACCTCCAGTGCTGCCTCATCTGTCAGATCAGGAGCGATTTTGATTAGCAATGGGGACTCTGCGCCTATTTCTTTTTGCACAGCCAAAATAATTGCCCTCAGCGCCTCCGTCTCCTGAAGCTCTCTAAGCCCGGGAGTGTTTGGGCTTGAAACATTGATGACGTAGTAATCACCCAGTCCCTTCAAGTGATTAGCGCTAAAGGCATAATCCTCAGCAGCTCTATCTAGTTCAACGATTTTGGACTTACCAAGGTTGATTCCAATAATTGGAAGCTGGTTTGAACCTTGCCTGAGTTTTCTCAATCTGTCGGCAAGTGCCTTTGCTCCGTGGTTATTGAATCCCATTCTGTTGATTAAGGCTCTGTCTTTTGGCAGGCGAAACATCCTTGGCTTTGGGTTTCCTGGCTGAGCCAGAGCAGTAACCGTGCCAACTTCAACATGTCCAAATCCCAATGCGTAGAGTTCTGGAATTAGCTCACCGTCTTTATCAAAACCCGCAGCCATTCCAAGTGGTCCATTGAAACTCAGTCCCATTGCGCTGAAATTCTTAAGGCTGGCTGGGCGGATAAGACCTAGTCTGAATAGCACCTTGATGGTGATTACTCCAAGGTGATGGGCAAACTCAGGATTGGTTCTTTTCAGAACCAATCTGAACAGGATCCTATAAATCACGAATCTCTCAGATCCACAATGGCTTGTTCGAAATCCTCAAGCGTGTCCCATGCCTGATAAACACTTGCAAAACGCATGAATGCCACCTCATCAAGCTTTTTCAGTGGCTCCAAAATTGCCAAACCAATTTCATGAGCCTCAATACTTGCAGCTCCTGTTTGTCTCAAGTTTTCTTCCACGGTTTGTGCCAATTTAGCTAGGTCTGCGTCGGTGACGGGTCTCCCCTGACAAGCTTTTCTAACACCCGAGACAATTTTGTCTCTACTGAAAGCCTCACTGACACCAGATCGCTTGGTAACCATCAGACTGGCCGTTTCTATAGTTGTAAATCTCTTGCCACACTCAGGACACTGTCTTCGACGACGAATAGAACTTCCATCATCACTGGTTCTGGAATCGGTTACCTTTGAATCTTGATGTCTACAAAAAGGACAGTGCATCAGTGGCTCCTTCTCGCACTAATCGCCTCACCATGGGCTGACAACCGTTCAGCGCGAGTGAAGGATATCAACTTGGGTTCTAGCCCCAATAGCTCCTGCTTTGAATAATCAATCACCTGTTGAGCTCTCAAGAACGTTAGGACCGATAAACCAGAGCTGTGTTTACCTTGACCGCCGGTGGGCAACACGTGATTTGATCCCGCCATGTAATCACCAAGGCTTACTGGTGAATATGGCCCTATAAACAAAGCACCCGCGTTGGTGATTTGTCTGGAGGCATAATCGTTATCGGCTAATTGCATACTCAGGTGTTCGGCTGCGTACTCATTGGCGGCGGTAATCATTGATTGCAATGAATCCACCACCAAAATGATTGATTGTGGACCCTCGAGACTTGCACTTGCTCTCGCTCGGTTTTCTGTGGTTTCAAGCCTTGTAAGCAAATTAGCGTTAACATTCTCTGCAAGCTGCAAGGAAGTGGTCACCAGCACGCAGGCGGCATTTTCATCGTGCTCTGCTTGACTCAACAGATCCGAAGATACATAGTCCACATTGCTCTGTTCATCAGCTAAAACCATAATCTCTGTTGGACCAGCCTCACTGTCAATCCCAATCAGTCCTCTAAGAGCTCTTTTGGCAGCTGCCAGATAAATGTTTCCAGGGCCTGTAAACATTCGAAACGGCTCCAAGCCAATGCTTTCAATTCCGAAGGCTGCGGAAGCAACTGCTCCAACTCCGCCAATTGAATAAACCTCATCAATTTCCAAAAGCGCGGCGGCGGCCAAAACCTCTACCGCAGGCAAACCATTTTCCTGCGGTGGGCTAAAAAGCCCGATCCTGCCAACGCCCGCAACCTGAGCCGGGACCACATTCATAATCACGCTAGATGGATAGACGGCTTTTCCTCCGGGGGCATAAACAGCCACAGAATCAACTGGTGAATACCTTTGAACCACTTTCGCTAAATGCCCATACTCTGTAACCACCTGCTGAGGAATTGCGTCTTGACTTGATTTTCTGAGTCTTGCGATGGATTCCTGCATCGCATCAATCAGGGAACCATCAACTTGCTCAGCAGCTTCATCCAGTTGCTGCTTCTCAACTTTCAAAACTGGGTGGTTTACTTGATCAAACCTAGAAATCTGGTCTCTGATTGCCTTCTCGCCATGAGTTTCAACCTCTGAAATTAATGCTTGAACGTCTGTCATCACCGAGTCAATACTCTGCTCGGCTCGGGGAAGCAACAGATTTACTTCTCTTGGATTCAGCCTCTCGCTGATTTCTAAAATGCGCAATATCTACCTTTCTAACTCTTCCCCGGGTCTAATCCCTTAACCTTATACGGATGGATTACAAAACTCTTCAGGGAGCCGATGCTCTCAAAGCAGCCTTCCGGCGTCACGCCTCGGGCATATCGGTTATAACCGGCTCTGACCAGGGGAAACCTTTTGGCTTCACCGCCTCCAGTGCCACGAGTCTGGGCTCTAAACCGCCGCTGATATCTCTAAACATTTCCCAAGGAAGCTCCAGCTACCCGCTTATGACCGCTGGTCGCTTGCTGGGCCTGCATGTTTTAGGAAGCGAAAACCTACCCCTCGCTCAGCAAATGGCCGGTGATAAAGAAGACAGATTTAAATCCGAATACCAAAGTGGCCCCGAGGACGTGCCTGTTTTTGAACAGGCAAGTGCTGTTTTGCTGGTGAGAATTCGCTCGGTTATCGATGTCGAAAAAAATGCGGTTGTTGTTTGCGATGTCGAATCGGGCTTTGAATTGAACGAGCAATCACCAATTACCTATTTCCAGCGCGGTTACCATGCAATTGGTGAACGCTTGGCCGACAACTTCTAAGAAATACTCGAAGCCCCCAAAAGCTGTTTGACTTCTCCAAACAGCTCTGGGCATACCTTCACCCTGTGTGGCAAAACGAAATGACGATCTCCGCCATTGGACTCAAGCCTCACCTGCACCTCAACTGGCCCCTCGTAGTTTTCTAAGATTCCCTGCAGCTGATCCATCCTTGATTTAGTGGCAAGACCCTCTCTGATGCTTAGAATGACCACTCCACCGTCATCTCTGCTGGCGTCGATGAAGTCCATGGAAATAGCCGAGGCGGAAATGCCATCATCCCTTCGAGAAATTCGCACGCGAACAGAAACTGTCTGATCGGCTATTAGTTGCTCCTTGTATTGGGCATATGTCTTTCCCATAAACATCACTTGAATCTCACCACTGAAATCCTCAACTGTGACTGCTGCGTATGGATTACCACTGTTTCTGGCTATTCGGTGATTGATGTTGGTTATCAACCCTGCAAGCGTCAGCATCTCGCCATCCGGGATCTCAGAGCGGGCCAAAAGTTGAGCAATGCTGGAATCACTATTTCTTCCCAAAATTGCCTCTTGCCCACTCAGTGGGTGGTCACTCACATAAAGACCCAGCATCTCCCGCTCATGGGCCAACTTGTCCCGCTTGGTCCACTCTGGAAGATCAGGTATTGAGATGCTTGTGGTGTCCTCATCCAGTGAGGCAAACAGATCCACCTGTCCAAGCGACTCATTTTTCTTGGTAACGCTGGCCGCTTCCACTGCACTCTCATGAATCGCTAACAGCGCGCGCCGATTATGACCCATTGAATCAAATGCACCAGCCTTGATGAGAGCCTCAACCACCCTCTTGGTGCAGGCTTGAGCGCTTACCTTGGATATAAAGTCGTCAAAGTCAGTGAAATTTCCTTTTTTCTCTCTAGCATCGATGATTGCTGCAACAACATTTTTTCCAACATTTCGAATAGCTCCCAAACCAAAGCGAATGTCTTCGCCGGCGGCGGCAAACACTCCGATTGATTCATTCACATCCGGTGGTAACACCTTGATGCCCATTCTTCGACACTCGTTGAGATAGATGGCCAAACGATCCTTGGAATCACCGATGCTGGTAAGCAGTGCCGCCATATATTCGGCTGGATAGTTTGCTTTTAGATAAGCAGTCCAGAAGCTCAACACCCCGTAGCCGGCGCTGTGAGCCTTATTGAAGGCATAGTCAGCGAAGGGTAACAAAGTGTCCCAGAGAGCTTTGATGGCTGCCTCAGAGAACCCTTTTGCCTTCATGCCGTCGCTAAATCCAACAAACTGCTTGGCTAGCTCCTCAGGTTTTTTCTTACCCATGGCTCGCCTCAGCAAGTCCGCTTGACCCAGGGTGTAGCCCGCGACCTTCTGGGCTACCGCCATCACCTGCTCTTGATAAACAATCAAACCGTAGGTTGGACCCAGAATCTCTTCCAGTGGTTTTTCAAGCTCTGGGTGGATGCTCTCCGGTTGCTGTAAGCCATTTTTACGCTGGGCGTAGTTCGTGTGTGAATTCATACCCATGGGACCAGGTCGATACAAAGCACCAACAGCGGATATATGCTCAAACTCACTTGGCTTCAAAAGCCTCAAAAGACTCCGCATGTTGTCACTATCTAGCTGAAACACGCCCAGTGTGTCCCCTCGAGACAGTAGTTGATAGGTTTTGTCATCGCTATTCATCTCCAGCTTTTCCAAAACCACTTCAACATCGCGATTTCGCTTGATATTTTCTAAAGCGTCATCAATCACGGTGAGGTTTCTAAGTCCCAAAAAATCCATCTTCAAAAGACCAAGCTCTTCACATGGTGGCTGATCAAACTGGGTAATAATTGCGCCGTCGTCCTCGCGCTTCATAATCGGAATCGCATCCGTTAGTGGAACGGCAGACATGATTACCCCGGCTGCGTGAACGCCCCACTGGCGCTTCAGCGATTCAAGACCTTTGGCAAGTTCAAATATCTTCTTGGAATCCTCATCGGTTTCCACCAGTTCCCTGAACTCAGCTGCCTCGCCGTAACGCTCACTGTCTTTGTTGTGGGTGTCTCCAAGATTTGCATCCCGCCCCAAAACCATCGGAGGCATAGCTTTGGTTAGCTTCTCCCCCGCAGAATATGGCATTGCCAGAACCCTTGCTGCGTCTTTCAATGCTTGTTTAGCCTTGATGGTTCCGTAGGTGACAATCTGCGCCACCCGATCAGCACCGTATTTCTCAGTCACGTAACGGATGACCTCGGGCCGGCGCCGATCGTCAAAATCAACATCGATATCAGGCATGCTCACGCGTTCTGGATTTAGAAAACGCTCAAAGATCAAATCATGCTCTAGTGGGTCAAGTTCGGTGATTCCCAGCGCATAGGAAACAATTGACGCCGCCGCGCTGCCTCGACCCGGACCAACCCTAATTTTTTGCTCCCTGGCCCAGCCGATGAAGTCTGCAACAACCAGGAAATAACCTGGGAACCCCATGTTTAGGATCACGTCAATTTCATACTCGGCCTGTTTTCTGGCCTCTTCTGGAATTAGGCCGTGGTATCGGGCATTCATTCCCTTCCAAACTTCTTTTTCAAACCAGCTGGCTTCTGTTTCATCATCAGGAGTTGGGAACCGAGGCATCAGGTCACGTTTTTCAAAACTGACCTCGCACCTCTCTGCAACCAGCAATGTATTGTCAGCCGCCTCTGGATAATCACTGAACAATTCCCGCATCTCAGCAGCAGACTTTAGGTAAAACTCCTGAGAATCAAACTTGAAACGGTTTGGGTCGTAAACATTTGAACCAGACTGAACACTCAACAGTGCATCATGAGCCTCAGAGTCTTTTTTCGATGTGTAGTGAAGGTCATTTGTTGCCAAGAGGGGTATGTCAAGGTCTTTGGCAAGCTTCAATAGCTCAGGCATGACCTTTTGTTCAATCTCTATGCCGTGATCCATGATTTCTATGAAGTAATTCTCTTTGCCGAGTGCATCACGCATTCTCGCTGCTGCCTCACGAGCCTCTTGATATTGCCCCAGCCGAAGCCTGGTTTGCACCTCACCACTTGCACAGCCACTGGTTCCAATCAGCCCTTTGCCGTATTGATTTATAAGCTCCATGTCTATTCTCGGTTTGAAGTAAAAACCATCCAGGGAGGCCTGGGAGCTCATTCGGAAAAGGTTTTGCATGGAGGCGTTGTCCGTACTCAGTAGCGTCAAATGTGTATAGGCGCCACTGGCAGAGACATCATCTTGACCACCGTCTGCCCACTTCACGCGAGTTTTTTCTTTGCGACTGCCAGTGCCAGGTGTCATATAGGCCTCAAGACCAATGATTGGTTTTATGCCGGCAGCGGTTGACTGTTTCCAGAACTCATAGGCTCCGAAGTTGTTGCCGTGGTCTGTGATGGCAATCGCTGGCATTTTTTGCTCAGCTGCCTTGTTTACTAGCTCGCCGATTCGAGCTGCACCATCCAACATCGAATATTCCGTATGGCAGTGAAGATGGACAAAACTATCTTTGCTCACTTCACCTCCAATTCGTTTTACTAACTTAGGACAGATTATTCATGGACTTAGCTTCCACGCCCAAACTAGTCAAAACTAATTCCACCAGTACGCAATATCTCTATAGAGGACTCTAAATCCTCAGGATATTTACTTTCAAAACTGACCCAATCTCCACTCAGTGGATGACGAAACTCAAGCCCAACCGCATGCAACCACTGCCGCTCAAGACCCAATTTGGTGGCAATCTTGGGATTAGCGCCGTAAAGGTCGTCTCCCACCAGCGGATGACGAAAGGCGTCAAAGTGGACCCTAATCTGATGAGTTCTGCCGGTTTCCAAACCAACACTGACCAAGGTGGCACCTGGAAACACCTCCAATGTGTCGTAGTGAGTGACCGATGGTTTTCCATCACCTGCGACTCGAAATTTGTACTCGTGCTTTGCCGAACGAGCAATGGGTGAATCTATGGTCCCGGTTGGAGGATCCAAATGGCCCTGAACAATAGCGTGGTAGGTCTTTTTCACTTCTCGATCTCTGAACATTTGTTTCAAAATCGAATAGCTTTTTTCGTTTTTGGCCAAGGTCATCAAACCGCTGGTTCCCACATCCAATCGCTGCACCACGCCTTGACGTTCGCTTGCACCACTGGTTGATAGCTCAATTCCGAGTCCTAATAAAATCTCCGGAACACTTGGTCCGACAAAACCGACCGTAGGGTGAGAAACAACCCCAGCAGGTTTGTCGATCACAACTATTGCCTCATCTTCAAAGACAACTTTCAATCGTGAATCGCTAACGGGCTCCAGCTTTATGGGGGTTGGTTCAGATATTTTTATCTCGACCAGTTGACCCATGATTAGTTTCTGAGACTTGTTTGCTGGCTTTCCCGCAATAAAAACTTCGCCAGCTTCGATTGCCTCGGCAAGTTTTGCTCGAGAGATTCCCGATATTTTAGAAAGCCCACTGTCAGCCCGCTGGCCAGCCAGTTCTTCAGGAACGGTGAAAATACTCACCGGCCACCCAGCTCATCGCCTCTGAAGGTTCTATAAAGCCCGAGGATTACTCCCATCATGATGAAAACATCAGCAATATTGAAAACTGCAAAATTGAATGAGACATCTATGAAATCAACAACGTGACCATTTGCGAACCCTGGCTCCCGAAATAATCGATCAATTAGGTTTCCGGTTGCGCCACCCAAAATCAGCGCCGAAACCCACAACCAAACCGTAGTTTTTGATCTTGGCCCAAACCAAATCAGCGCCAAAACCGCTATGGAGCTGAAAACGGTGATTGGCCAGGTAGCGCCGACGCCTAGCGACAGGGCAGCTGCGTCGTTATAAATAAGGGTAAATTTCAAAACTTCGCCCAGAATCCGAGCGGATTCTCCGGGTGCTAACCACGACTCAATGGCAAATTTTGATAGTTGGTCTAAAAAGACTAGGAATGTGGCGACGCCTAAAACTAAATAAGTGTTATTCCTGGTCTGCATTGTCGGACTGCTGTGCAATGGGGTTGACCTCTAGGGTTGACAGCTGACCTTCGATATATTCCCTGAGTTCTCTGCGATAACGAGTTTCGAATTCTTTCAACTCACGAATCTCTGATTCGATAGCACTTCGATCTGTTTCCAGCTTGGCAAGCTCTTGACGCACCTGTCCCTCAGCTTCACGAACCAAGCGGTTAGCGGTCTCTTGACCCTCACTGACTAGCTCATCACGCTTAGCAACACCCTCGGTCACGTGCTGCTCATGCAGCTTCCTGGCTAGTGCCAACAGGTTGTGACTGGACTCCTCTGGGGACTCGTCTGAATCTGGAATTTGGACCTTGGGAGGCGTGTATTCCGGCATTGGTGTCGACACCGCACCACCAGACTTTAGTTCTTCGTTCTCTTTACTTAGCCTGCGCATCTCCTCAACTACCTCGTCAAGGAAATCATCCACCTCATCCTGGTCGTAACCATCGCGAAAACGAGTGGTGGTAAAACGCTTGCTAACTACATCTTCGGGAGTCAAAGACATAAAACCCTCTCTAAAAAACTCAAACCATCAGTTTAGAAGTTTATTTCAAAATAAGAAACCAGTAAGTATTGACTGCAGAATGGAAATTCCAATCAGCACGACAATGAATGCGAAGTCTAGGGAGATACCACCGATTCTCAGCGGTGGTATGAATCTGCGAATAAACCTGAGAGGTGGGTCGGTGAGTGTATAAACAACTTCGAATATTGGCACCAAAATCCCCGATGGTCTCCAACCCCTTGAGAAACTCATAACCAAATCAGCGATAAGTCTAATAATCAGCACCCACCA